>Ga0302320_10008523_pt1 | contig 22265 bp, 16 predicted proteins | sample Bog_T0_3_FD_202130 | JGI IMG/M metagenome (GOLD analysis project Ga0302320, IMG submission 202130) | Peat permafrost microbial communities from Stordalen Mire near Abisko, Sweden - Bog_T0_3 | ecosystem: Environmental > Terrestrial > Soil > Wetlands > Peat | place: Sweden: Abisko, Stordalen Mire...
CTGGGGCGTACGCGGTGTGGGGGGGGGTGGTGGTTCCGTATGGGGAGATTCCGCACTTTCCGAAATCGACGGTGGACGGCCACTCGGGGCGGTTGGTGGCGGGGCTGCTGGGCGGGGTTCCGGTGGCGGTGATGCAGGGGCGGGTGCATTTTTATGAAGGCTACTCGGCGCTGGAGGTTACGTTCCCGATGCGGGTGCTGGGGGCGCTGGGCGTTGAGGCGGTGGTGCTGACGAATGCGGCGGGGGGGATTGCCGAGGGGCTGACTGTGGGTCAACTGGTGGCGCTCAGCGATCACATCAATTTGATGGGGTGGAATCCGCTGGTGGGGGCGAACGAGGCGCGGTTCGGCTACCGGCCGGGCGCGGGGCTGCGGTTTTTCGATATGACCGAGGCGTATAGCAAGCGGCTGCGGGCGCTGGCGCGGGAGGCCGCGGCGGAAGAGGGATTTGCGCTGGGCGAGGGCGTTTATGTCGCGGTGAGCGGGCCGAGCTTTGAGACGCCGGCGGAGATCAGGGCGTTTCGCGGGATGGGAGCGACGCTGGTGGGGATGTCTACAGTGCCGGAGACGATTGTGGCGCGGCATATGGGGCTGGAGGTGTTGGGATTGAGTTGCGTGACCAACCTTGCGGCGGGATTGGGGACAACCGCGTTGAGCCACGAAGAGGTGTTTGCGGCGGGGCGGCAGGTGGAGCAGCGGTTGGCGAGTCTGCTGGAGCGGCTGATGCCGAGGATTGCGGCGGCACAGGAAAGCGCGGGGCGATGAGCGAGGCGGAATGCGGCCGGAAACCGGTGGTGGTGGGGATTGGCGGCTGTTCGGGGTCGGGGAAAACGACGCTGGCGGCGGCGCTGGCGGCGAGGCTGGGGGCCACGCACTTCTACCTGGACAGCTACTACCGGGATCTTGGGCACCTGGCGCCGAGCGAGCGGATGCGGCAGAACTTTGACGATCCGGAGTTGATTGAGGTTCCGCTGCTGACGGCGCACCTGGAGGCGCTGGCGCGGGGGGAGCGGATCGAGCGCCCGGTGTACGACTTTGGGACGCATACGCGGGTGGATGGGCAGACGGAGAGCGTGGAGGCGGGGAGGTTTCTGCTGGTGGATGGGCTGTTTGCACTGTACTTCCCTGCCCTGCGGCCGTTGTATGACTTGCGGATCTATGTGGATGCGCCGGATGAGGTTTGCCTGGAGCGGCGGCTGCGGCGAGACATGGAGGAACGGGGACGGACGGCGGAGTCGGTGTTGCGGCAGTATGAGGCGACGGTGCGGCCGGCGGGGCTGAAGCTGGTGCGGCCCTCGGGGGCAGATGCGGACCTGATTGTGGACGGAACTGCGCCGATGAACTGGAATGTGGAGCGGGTGGTGGCGGAGATGCGCAGGCGAGGGCTGGATGCCGGAGTGGCGGATTGATTGATTCCGGCGCACCGCTAGAGCAGAATCACGATTCCTGTGCTCTGAAAGGCATTTTGCAGGGTGTTGATTTCTTAAGGAAATCAACACTTTATGGTCGAGGCCTCGGGTACACCTCTCGTGATTCTGCTGTAACCGCATTGAGTCATTTACCGAGGATTCACGTCCAATCAATCAGAAGGTATCCTCTGCACGTTTAACGTTAATGGGTACATGATGGCGAGTTTGACAAAGAGCTCGATGAAGCAGAAGTCAGCGCTTTGGCTGCGGCAGGGAATCTCTCCGCAGCGGCTGGCGCTGACGCTTGCTCTGGGGTTCGCGATCGGGTGCATTCCGGTGGTGGGCATACCGACGGCGCTGTGCGCGGGGCTGGCGCTGGCGCTGCGATTGAATTTGCCGGCGATTCAGGCGGCAAACTATGCGGTGATGCCGCTGCAGTTGGCGCTGATTGTGCCGTTTGTGCGACTGGGGCGGTGGCTGTTTTCGTTTGGTCCACACAGTCCAATTGCGACTGGGGCCATGCTGCATGCCTCGCCGAAGATGGTGGCGACGCAGATGAGCGGAATGGCTGGGCAGGCTCTTCTGGCCTGGCTGCTGGTGGCGCCGCCGACGGTGGCGTTGACGACGGCGATCCTGACGGTGGTGCTGCGCAAGGTTCCGGCGCTGGCGGCGGACACGAAGGTTGCGATTGAGGATTTGACGCAGGGACTAGAGATAAACTTCGATCAAGAACTTTAGATATCGCCCCTTGGCCAGAAAACAACTACCTGGCGAAGGCGGGGCACACAGCGGATGTTGCTCAGGCTGACAAATCACGTTTGAGGGCGGGGCTGCTGCGTCATTTTGCGGCGTAGGGGTCGGGGACCGGGTCGGCGCTGTCTTGCCATGCGGTGTAGATCATGTCGCGGAGCATGGTGGCTCCGGCGGCGAGGCGGGCGGCGGTGAAATCGCGGGATTCGGCGGAGCCTGCCCCTCTGAAGCCACCGGCCTTCTCCAACCGATAGACCTTTTCGACATAGGTTGCGGAGTGGCGCAGGTAGGCAACGTAGGCGTCAAAGAGGTCGCCCCGGATGGGAGCGGTGGGGGCGACTCTGGTTTGGACATCGGGAGCGCGGAGGTTGGCGTCAACAAAGGGGCCTTCAAACTGCCAGTGGATTTGACGGCTTGTTGTGTATCCGTGGGGATTGGGGCCGACCCAGCCGTTGTATTGGATGGTGGTGTGGAGGGGCTGGGAGGCGTCGCCGACGTAGTGGCCGAGCCAGCCTGCATAGAAGAGCACAGCCTGTTCGACGGGCAGGGTGTTCTGATGAGCCGCGGAGAGATTGCGATATTCGCGCAGGGCGGCTTTGAGGCGTTGCCAGACTTCAGTGGCTTGCCAGGGTTGGAGGCCGATCTTCTCAGGGCGCTGGCCGGCGGCAAAGGCGCGCTCCTCGAAGACGAGACGGCGGCGGGGCAAGGGGCCGAGGGCGTCGGCGGTCTCGAGGTCAATGAAGTGCTCGGGGGCCTGGGCGGCGCTCAACTCGGGCTCGGCGGGAGAACGCCAGCGGTCCGGCTCTGGGCCGAGGTACTCAATTTCGTCGATGGCCGCGGGAGAACGCAGAAAGGCGGGCACATCGGCGGGCAGGTTGACGACGGCGAGGCGGTTGATGAGGCGATGGCCCTGGTTTCCCCAGGCGCGGGCGGACTGCGGCGGGGCTGCGAGAGCAAGCAGAGCCAGGAGGGCAGTTGCGGAGAGACGAAACGGCCTTGGGGCAAACATGAGGCCAGTATACGGCGGGGCTTGAGCCAGCCGGGCGAACCGTTTGCCGGCTGACGGCAGGATTTGCCAGGACAGACGGAGAGGAAAGCCAGGCAGGCGCGAGGGGCGGGGTGCGGGCGAGGGTGCGGCTGAGGGTGTGAATCCAGGTTCAAGCAAGCGTTTTTTCAGTAAGATACATCCTGTAAGGGTGTAAGTTAGGGACGGCAAGGGCACTGCCTTCGATGAGCAAAGGCTCACGACGACAAGGAGAGGGCGGAGGAAGAGCGGCGCTTGCCGGACGGTGGATTGGCCAGGGAAAGACTCCCCACAAGGCAGGCCCGGAGGGCGAGTCATAGGAGAGAGATTGCGGAGAGGGGCCACTGAAGCGAGCGAAGCCGGGGGACAGCCATCTGCACAGCGCGCGCGGAACAGGCTCTCTGTTGCCTTGCGGTTGGGGGCGCTGTTGCTGGGCGGGGGCGCGGTTGCGCTGCGTGTGGCGCTGGGCGCGGGGCTGGATGGGCTGCTGCTGGCCTGCGCGGCCGTGGCCGCGGTTCTGGTGGCGCTGGAACTGCTGCTGGGGCGGCAGACCGCTGGTGAGATCTCGACTACGAAGGCGAATCAGTCTCTGAGGGAGTTGCTGGAGTCGGCCGGCCCGATGGTGATGGGCGTTGGGCTTGATGGGCGCTTCACGTATGTGAATCCTGCGACAGAGCGGACGTTGGGCTACACCGCACTGGAGTTGAAGCAGCTTGCGCATGCGGGCGAGATTCTTGGGCCGGGCGAGGGCGAGCGGCTGATGCAGGAGATGCTGAAGCTGCAGGCCGGCGCTGACCAGGCTGGCAATAACCAGGCTGGCAATAACAAGGCTGGCAATAACCAGGCTGGCAATAACCAGGCCGGCAATAACCAGGCTGACAATAACAGGGCCGGGAGGCCGGACGCGGAGCAACTGGCGGCTTTCATGGAAGGCGTGAGTTCCCTTCCCCCAAGCCAGGTGCCCAGCTTTGAAGCGCAGTTGCAGCGCAAGGATGGAGGGCTGTTTCCAGTTGCGCTGCACATCTCTGCCGAGCGCGACGGGGACGGCGAGTTTACCGGGCTGGTGGCGGTAGCGCTGGACCAGAGCGCGGTGCTGCGGCAGGAGCAGGCGCAGCGCGAGTCGCAGGAGCGGTATCGCGACCTGTTTGAGAATTCCAGCGAGATGATTGCGACGCTGAGCCCCGGGGGCAAGTTTGTGTATGCGAACCCGGCGTGGAAGCGCTGCTTTGGCATGGACAGGGCGGCGCTGGTGGAACTGGCGTCGTTTGACGAGGTGTTTGGCGCGGAGTGCCGGAGCGAGGTGAGATCGCTCTTCAGGCGCGCGCTGGATGGCGAAGTGGTGGACCGTGCCGCGCTGCGCAACCATACCGTGGACGGGCGGATGCTGGAGCTGGAACTGAGCCTGAGCCAGCGGCAAAGCGCGGGCAATCCGCTGGCCGTGCGCTGCCTGCTGCGGGACGTAACCCAGCAGAAGCAGCGGGAACACCGGCTGGCGCTGCAACTGGTGGTGAGCCAGATTGTGGGCGAGAACGCGACCCCTGAAGCGGCAGCGATGCGGATACTGGAAGCGCTTTGCATCTCGCAAGGCTGGGACGTTGCGCTGAAGTGGGAAGTGAACACGGAAGAGAACCGGCTGGAGTTTTGTACGGCGTGGGGTGCGCCGGGACGGCGAGCCGAGGCGTTGATCCAGGAGAGCGTGGGGCAGACAATTGCCAGCGGGGCCGACCTGGCAGGGCGCGTCTGGAGGGAGGCCAAGCCGGCGTGGATACCCGAGCTTGCCTCAATGCCTTCGAGTGCAAGGATTCAGATGGCGATCGAGCACGAGATGGTTTCAGGGTGGGCGGCTCCGGTGCGGGTGGGCAACCGGGTGCTGGCGGTGCTGGAGTTTTATAGCCACATGAAACTGCGTGAAGACCGCGAGACAGTGGCAGCAATTGAGACGGTTGCGGCGTCGTTGGGACAGATGCTGGCGCGGTCGCAGGAGCGCGGGCGGGCGGAGGAACTTTACCGGCAGCGGGAGATACTGCTGGATTCGGTTGCCGATGGAATCTGCGGCGTGGACCGCCGGGGGTTGGTGAGCTTTGCCAATCCGGCGGCGGCGCAACTGCTGGGCGCGACGGCGAGCGATCTGATTGGCAAGGCGGTGCATGAGTTGCTGCACGGGGCGGCGCGGGAAGGCCGCCGCTGCGCGGACGATTGCCCGCTGCGCCGGGCGGCGGGACACAAGATGGCGGCACTGGGCGAGGACACGATTTATCGCGGTGACGGAAGCTCGTTCCCGGCGGAGTATGCGTTGACGCCGATTCTGGAACACGGGCGATTTTCGGGATCGGTGCTGAGCTTTCACGACATCAGCCAGCGATATGCGCTGGACCGGCTAAAGGACGAGTTCATCTCCACAGTGAGCCATGAATTGCGGACGCCGCTGACGTCGATTCGGGGAGCGCTGGGGCTGCTTTCGTCAGGAATTCTGGGCGAGGTGAACGACAAGGCGGCGAATCTGCTGCGCATTGCTTTGACGAACTCAGACCGTCTGGTGCGGCTGATCAACGACATTCTTGACCTGGAGCGGATTCAGAGCGGGCGGGAGCCGTTGGCCTTCAGGCCGGTGCGGCTGGACGAGATTGTGCGGCAAGCGATTGATGGGATGCAGCCAGTGGCGGAAGCGGCGGGAGTGCAACTGATTCACGACACGACGCAGGTGGAGATTGCGGCGGACGCGGACCGGCTGCTTCAGGTGCTGACCAACCTGCTGTCGAACGCGGTAAAGTTCTCGCCGCCGAACTCGACGATCAGCGTGATGCTGCGGCCGGGCGTAACCGGCGTGACGCTGTCAGTGATTGACCATGGGCGGGGAATTCCGGCGGACAAGCTGGAGGCGATCTTCGGAAGATTTCAACAGGTGGACGCATCGGACTCGCGGCAGAAGGGCGGCAGCGGACTGGGGCTGGCGATTTGCAGAACGATTGTGCTGCAGCACTCGGGGCGGATCTGGGCCGAGCGGAACCCGGTGCGCGGTTCGACGTTCAGAGTATTTCTGCCTTACCAGCCGGCACAGACGGCGCCAGTGCCGGGTAAATTTGAGCAGGAGCCGGGACACGGGACGGTATTGCTCGCGGACGCCAATGACCTCACGCGGCCGGTGACGGCTGCGCAATTGAGCCGGCATGGCTATCGCGTGATCGAGACGAGCACGGTGGAGCAGACACTGGCCGCGGCGCATGCGGGTGTTGAGGCGATTCTGCTGGATACGACGCTGGATGGGATGAACGGGTGGCAGATTCTGCCGCTTTTGCGCAAGCTGGATCCGGAGGCGCGAACGCCGGTGGTGCTGCTGAGCGTGGCCAGCGGGCAGAGCCCGGCCGACTTGCCCGCCGATGCAGAAGGCTGGGTGACCAAGCCTATGGGGGAGGATGCGCTGCTGGGCGAACTGGCGCGCGTTCTTTCGGTACCGGGGGAAAAAGCGCGCATCCTGGTGGTGGAAGACGATGTGGACCTGGCGCAGATGATCGGGGCCATTTTTGCGCGCGACGGAATTGAAGTGGAGTTGGCGCACACGCGCCAGGCAGCACTGGACGCGTGCTTTGCGTTCCAACCGAATTTGCTGGTGCTGGACATTGGACTGCCGGACGGGGATGGGTTCAACGTGGTAGATTGGCTGCGCCAGCATGAAACGCTGTCGCGGCTTCCGCTGGTGGTTTACTCAGGCCGGCAGTTGACCCCTGAGGAGCGACGGCACCTGACGCTTGGGCCGACTTACTTTTTGACCAAGGCGCGGGTGCAGCCACAACAACTGGAGGCGCTGGTCTTGACGATGCTGCGCAGTTCGCGTCGAATGGAAGAAGCTCCGCCGACGACCCCGGCAAGCAAGATATCCTGAAAGGGCCGGGACGGAAGAGCCGGCTGGGCAAGTTGGAGGTTTTTTCAAGCGTGGCACATCGCATTCTGATCATCGACGACGAAGACGACATTCGCGAAGTGGCGGCGCTGAGCCTGGAGAGCGTGGCCGGGTGGGAAGTGGTGACGGCCAACTCCGGAGCGCAGGGGCTGGCGCGCGCGGCGGAGTGCATGCCCGACGCGATTCTACTGGACGTGATGATGCCGGGGATGGATGGCCCGACGACTTTCAGAGAGCTGCGCAAGAATCCGGCGACGGCGCACATACCGGTGCTGCTGTTGACCGCCAAGGTGCAGGCCAACGATCAGCGGCGCTTTGCCGACCTGGGCGTGGAGGCGGTGCTGTTCAAGCCGTTTGATCCTTTGACCCTCTCAAACCAGATTGCCGGCGTACTGGGCTGGAATTGAGCGTTTCCCCTATGGATGCGAGCGAACAGACCGCACTTACCGAAGCGATCAACAAGCTGTGGACGCAGTTTTTGCCGCAGATGCGGGAGCGCGTGGGAGTGCTTGAAACCTCGGCTCGGGCCTTTGCGGCTGACAAGCTTTCATTGGCTCAGCACGCCGAGGCCAACGATGCGGCGCACAAATTGGCAGGCGCGCTGGGCAGCTTTGGATTGACCAAGGGCACGGTGCTGGCGCGGGAGTTGGAGATCATGTACTCGCGGGAGAGCGGGCCGGACCCAGCCGTGGCCGCGCGGCTTGACGAGATCGCCGCGCAGTTGCGCAGCATTATCGAGAACCGGAAGTAGGCGGCAGCTCTGCCGGTTCCACTTCGAGCGCACTTTCATTTCAGCAAAATCCAACCGTATGCTTGTTGCAGGAGGTCACACGTGACATCGAGGAGAGTCCCCTTTACTCGCTTTTTTTCCGGATGCATGATGGCTGTTGTTGCCTTGGCCACTTTGTTGGTAGCGGAGAGCGCGAGCTTTCATCATGCGCCTGCGTCTGCCGGTTTGAGGGTGAACCCCTTTTCGGGAGAGGAGAATGAAAAGGCTGGACGCGCGCTTTACCTGACGAACTGCTCCACGTGCCATGGGCAGAACGCCGAGGGGATGGCCAACATTGCCGCGCTGGCCACCGGGGCAACGCAGACGGCCAAGGCGGGGGAGATCTTCTGGTATATCAGCCGCGGAAGCAAGGCCGCCGGAATGCCGGCATGGAATACGCTGCCGGCGGAGCAGCGGTGGCAGATTATCAGCTATCTGAAAGTGTTGCCGACCGCGGAAGGCGCGAAGCTGGGAGCGGCCAAGCCGGCTGAGACGGCGGGCGCTGCGGCGATTGACGCGCCGGCGCCGAAGCCGCCGTTTACCGATTTCCGTTATGAGAAGCCGGGGACGATGCGCAAGATTACCGCGGCGGATTTGCCCGCGCCGTATGCAACCAACTCGGCGGGCAATGGACCGCGCGTTGTTCCGCGGCCCGAGAATATGTGGCCGCTGGCTCCGAAGGGATTCAAGGTGGAGCTGTATACGACAGGGCTTGAGAACCCGCGGCTGATCAGGACGGCGCCGAATGGGGACATGTTTGTTGCCGAGAGCGAGCCGGGAAAGGTTCTGATTTTCAGGGGAGTTACAGCGGAGGGCAAGCCGCAGACAACGAGCGAGTTTGTGAGCGGGCTTGACCATCCGTTTGGGATTGCGTTCTATCCGCTGGGGCCGAATCCGAAGTGGGTGTATATCGGCGACACGAACGCGGTGGTGCGCTTCCCTTATGAGAACGGCGACCTGGCGGCGCGCGGACCGGCGGAGCATGTGACCGACTTGCCGAGCAACGGCGAGGGCCATTGGACGCGCGACGTGCAGTTCTCAGCCGATGGGCAGACGATGTTTGCGGCGGTGGGTTCGGGATCGAATGTGGACGACTCGGATACTCATCCAGCGGAGCATCTGCGCGCCAATATTCTGGCGTTCAATCCGGACGGCACGGGGATGCGTGTGTACGCGTACGGAATTCGCAATCCGGTGGGGCTCGCCATCAATCCTCTGACCGGGCAACTGTGGTGCTCAGTCAACGAGCGCGACGCACTGGGCGACAACCTTGTCCCCGACTACATTACGCATGTGGAACCGGGAGGCTTTTACGGCTGGCCGTGGTGGTATACGGGGGCGCACCAGGACCCGCGGCATGCGGGCAAGCATCCGGAGCTAAGGGACAAGGTGATTGTTGCGGATGTGCTGCTGCAACCGCATAACGCTTCGCTGGAGATGATGTTCTACGAGGGCAAGCAGTTTCCGGCGGAGTACCGCGACGACATCTTCGCGGCCGAGCACGGGTCGTGGAACCGGGCGATTCGCACCGGGTACGAGGTGATTCGTGTGCCGATGCATCATACGGGCAAGGCAAACGGCGAGTATGAGGAGTTTCTGACTGGCTTTGTGCTGCCGGATGGGAATGTGTGGGGTCGGCCGGTGGGCGTGACGGCCGCGCCGGATGGATCTCTGCTGGTGACCGACGACGGGTCGGGGTCGATTTGGCGGATTGTTTATACGGGAAAGTAACGCATCGCTTCACAACTCATCCCCGCGGCCGCAGCGGTGCGGGGATGGGGCTTCCGGCGCCCCTAAAGCCTTCAGCTAAGGGAATGCAAATTCCCAATAGGCGGTCATTCGCCCACGACCGTAGGAGCCCCCTGAACAGTCAGATGTTGCAGGGGATCATTGGCAATGCAATTTCGAAAGCGACCGTAACTGCTGAATGATCTTCAATGCCAACTCGGAAGAACTCAGGGGAAGCAGAGCCATGCGGGTGGCTCCTCTGAATTCGAGCAGGTTATTCGTTACGACAGTCTCTGCGATCTCTGGACGTTTGGTCCTGATGCGGAGCCACGTCAGCGCGCAAGACGGCCTTTCGTCACATAGAGCATTTGTCGTTTTCCGCAATTGAACCGGAGGCGCCTCAACGATCTCAAGAGCCTCGGCGATTGAATGCGTCAAAGTAAAAGAGATCGAATAAGCGCTGCTGTCCTGTTGCTCCCCCGTTTCAGCTTTTCCTTCCAGGCCAGTAAAATGATCCACCACATCCGCCTCGAAGTCGATGCGGCAGCCCGCTATCTTCAAATCCTTCACGGCGGCATACACTGACCCGTTGTATCGCGCCCATTTGTTTTCGCTGTCGAGGAATCGCTGATGGTAGAAGACCCACTCGCCCTGTTTCGCGTCGGATTCGATCAAGCTCGCGAGAGTCTGTTCGGCCGCACCGTTCCGAGCCGCATTATTCTGAGCGGCGGCATGCGCGAGAGAGAGGCTGAACACGATCAGACCAGCGATCGTCGTCCTGGTGAACACGAACATTCGGCTCGGGTTCCTTTCCTTGTACTCCAACTCATCGAGATTCTTACGGCCCTAAACAGTCTATTCCTGAGCCGTCGCCTACCAGAAAGGCATAGCCGAAGAATCAAGCCTACTCTTGCTACCTTGGATGCAGGGATTGGTCCAAGAGGCTAGCCAGGCGTTCACGCTTCTCACACCCTTCATCCCCCCAACGAATTACACTTCATAGAGAATGGCCCTATCGGATCCATTTGCGCCTCAACTCGACCTGAGCTTTGACGAGCCGCGGCATGCGCGGCGCATCTGGCCGGTGCGCGAGCTGGTGGGCCAAGTGCGCGAGCTGGTGGAGCTGGAGTATGGCGATGTTTGGGTGGAGGGCGAGATTTCGAACTTTCGTCCCGCGCCGTCGGGGCATGTTTACTTCACGCTGAAGGATGCGGACGCGCAACTGCCGGTGGTGCTGTTCCGGCGGCAGGCGATGCTGCTGCGCTTCCGTCCGGAAGACGGGCTGCACGTGCTGGTGCGTGGCCGCGTGAGCGTGTATGAGCAGCGCGGCCAGATGCAACTGGTGGCCGAGACGATGGAGCCGGTGGGCGCTGGGTCGCTGCAACTGGCCTTTGAGCAACTGAAGGAAAGGCTGAAGGCCGAGGGGCTGTTTGATGCGGATCGGAAGCGGCCGCTGCCGGCGTTTCCGCGGACGGTGGGGATTGTGACTTCGCCGACCGGGGCGGTGATTCGCGACTTTTTGAATATTGTGGCCCGGCGACATTCGGGGTTGAGCGTGCTGCTTTACCCGGTATCCGTGCAGGGCGAGCAGGCGCCTGCGGAGATTGAGGCGGCGCTGGCGGAGCTGAATCTTTCGGGGCTGGTGGACGTGATTGTGGTGGCGCGCGGCGGCGGGTCACTAGAAGATTTGGCGGCGTTCAACAGCGAGCGCGTGGCGCGGGCGATTGCATCGAGCGGCCTTCCGGTGGTTTCAGCGATTGGGCACGAGACGGATTTTACGATTGCGGATTTTGTGGCCGACTTGAGAGCGCCCACGCCTTCAGCCGCGGCCGAGCTGATTACCGAGGCGCAACACAAGATTGCGGAGCACCTGGCGCAGCAGTCGCACAGGCTGGATCGCGCGACGCGGTATCAGCTTCTGCAAGCCCGGCAGCGGCTGACGCGGCTGCCCGTGAGCCGCACGGAGGGGCGCGTGGCTGCGCTGCTGCGCCGGCTGGAACAGCGGCTGGACGATTTGAGCTTGCGGATGGAAGCAGCGCTGAGCGGGCAACTGCGGCAATCGCTGCGGCAAGTTGCGGATTTGGCGGCGGCGGTGCTGCGCCACGATCCGCGGCAGCAGTTGGGAGAGGCGCGCGAGAGGCTGGCGGCCGGCAGCACGCGTCTTGACCGTACAGTGGAAAGAATGGTGCAAGCGGCGGCGGCGCGGCTGAGTGCGCTGGATGCGCGGCTGCACTCGCTTTCGCCGCTGGCGGTGCTGGATCGCGGCTATGCGCTGGTGCTGGACGCGGGGGGTGGGCTGGTGCGTTCGGCGAGCCAGGTGTCGGCGGGAGACCAGGTGGTGACGCGGCTTGCCGACGGCGCGTTCACGAGCCGCGTGGAATCAGCGGCGGCGAAAAAGAAGACCAAGAAATGAGAGTATGAGCACAACGAACGTACGGAAACTGTTTGGCACCGATGGGATGCGCGGTGTTGCGGGCGAGGCACCGCTGGACGCGACGACGGTGTATGCGACCGGGCTGGCGCTGGGCCACTCGCTGCCGAAGACGGGCGAGGCGGCCAGGGTGATTCTGGGCCGGGACACGCGCGAGAGCAGCCCATGGATTGCAGCGACGCTGGCCGCGGGGCTGCGCGCAACCGGAGCCGAGGTGGAGAGCGCGGGCGTGGCGCCGACGCCGGCGGTGGCATATCTGGCGCATACGCACGGGTTTCAGGCGGGGGTGGTGATCTCTGCCTCGCACAATCCGTGGCGGGATAACGGGATCAAGCTGTTTGGCGCGGACGGATTCAAGCTGCCGGATGCGCTTGAGCTGGCGATGGAAGAGGAGATTCTGCACCACGCGGCGCAGGTGGCGGCTCCGGATGTAGTCAGCCTGCCGGCGGTGGAGGACAATGCAGCGCTGCGGGCAGACTACATTCAGTTTTTGATTGACTGCGTGCCGGGGTTGCGGCTGGCGGGGCTGCGGATTGTTGCGGACTGCGCGAATGGGGCGGCAGCGGCGGTTGCGCCGGAACTGTTCCGGCGGCTGGGTGGAGATGTGACGCTGCTGAACGTGACGCCGGATGGGCGGAACATCAACGACGGATGCGGGGCTCTGCATCCGGGATTTGTGGCCAGGGAGGCGGCGGCGCGCGGCGCGCTGGGGCTGACGTTTGACGGCGATGCGGACCGGTGCATGCTGGCTGGCGCGCACAACAACGTGATCAACGGCGACGCGATTCTGCTGATGGCGGCGCGGGACCTGAAGGCGCGGGGATTGCTGACGGGGGACCTGGTGGTGGCGACCACGATGTCAAACATGGGGCTGGAGGCGGCGCTGAAGCGGTCAGGGATCAAGATGCTGCGCGCACCGGTGGGCGACCGGTATGTGCTGGAGATGATGCAGAAGGAAAACGCGGCGCTGGGCGGCGAGCAGTCGGGGCACATTTTGCTGCCGCACCTGGCGACGACGGGGGATGGGTTGCTGACGGCCTTGGTGGTGCTGGATTTGATTGCGCGGACGGGGAAGAGCGTCGAGGAACTGACTGCGGATTTGAAGGTGTTTCCGCAGGTGATTGTGAATGTGAAGGTGCGCGAGAAAAAGCCGCTGGAGGGAATTCCGGCGGTGGCGGCGGCGATCAAGGCAGCGGAGGAAGAGCTGAAGGATTCGGGGCGAGTGGTGATTCGCTACTCGGGGACCGAGGCGCTGGCGCGGGTGATGATTGAGGCGGAGAGCGAAGAGGCAATGCGGCGGCATGCGGAGGGGATTGCGGGGGCGATTCGGGCGGAGCTGGGGGTGTGAAGGGTTGTTTGGTGTGTTCCCAAAAACAAATGCAGGTCCTTCGACTCACCACCCCCAAGCTGAAGAACGCTTGGGGCCCCTTTCGCTCAGGATGACAGATTTGTGGGAGGGTTAGTCAGAATGACAGATTTGTGGGAGGGTTAGTCAGAATGACAGATTTGTGAGAAAGCGAGTGAGCCTCCGCGACTATTCGCGGAGGCTTACGGGGGAGTGGCTTACGGCGGAGAGTTCGTCGTAGACGGCTTGGGGCAACTGGAGGGCGGCGGCGGCGGTGTTTTGCTCGAGGTGGGCGACCTTCGAAGTTCCCGGGATGGGCAGAATGACCGGGGAGCGCTTGAGCAGCCAGGCGAGCGCGACCTGGAGCGGCGTGGCGTTGAGCTCGGCGGCGACTTTGACCAGGGCTTCATCGGCCTTGCGTGCCTGGCCCATGGGCGCCCAGGGCATGAAGCCGATGCCGTGCTTCTCGCAATGATCGACGATGAAGTCGGACTCGCGGTCGGCGAAGCTGAAGCGGTTCTGGACCGAGACGATGGGGACGATGGCGCGAGCGCGCTCAATGTGTTCGCGGGTGACGTTGGAGAGCGCGACGTGGCGGATCTTGCCCTGTTCGCGGAGGCGGGCCAGCGACTCGATGGACGCTTCAAAGGCGGTGGCGGGATCGGGGACGTGGAGCTGGAAGACATCGATGCGATCAAGCCGGAGGCGCTTGAGGCTGCCTTCGAGCGCTTTGGCGAGGTACTTGGGGCCGGCGTTGTGGATCCACTGCGCGGGGCCGACGCGCTCCCAACCTGCCTTGGTGGCGATGACCAGGCCGGCGGGATAGGGATAGAGCGCCTCGGCGATGAGTTCCTCGGAGATGAAGGGGCCGTAGGAGTCGGCGGTGTCAATGAGGTTGATGCCGAGCTCGACGGTGCGGCGGAGAGTGGCAAGGCAGCCGGCTTTGTCAGCGGGGGGGCCCCAGATGCCGGGGCCAACGATGCGCATGGCGCCGAAACCGAGGCGGTTGACGGTGAGGTCGCCGCCGAGGGTGAATGTGCCGGCGGCTGCGGCGGGGAGAGGGTGGGTATCGCTCATAGGTGGTTGCTCCAGGGATGGGTAAGGCTCGCCTTTGATGATAACTCCGGGGATTGGATGGGCGCGGGCGAGGCCGCCCGCGCGACAGCCGGTCAGGAGACCGGCGCTACTCTTTTGCTGCCTGGCTTTGGATCGAAGATCGATTTGCAACCGCAAGTGCCGGGCTACTTGAGGTCGCGCCAGTTGGGACCGAAGGCGAGGTCGGCGACCAGCGGGACGGTGAGCTGGACGGCGGCTTCCATCTCGGTGCGGACGAGGGCTTCGATTTCAGCGGTTTCATCGGCGGGGACTTCAAAGAGCAGTTCGTCGTGGACCTGGAGGACCATGCGGGTCTTGAGGGCGCGCTCGGTGAGCTTGCGGTCGATGGAGATCATGGCCAGCTTGATGAGGTCGGCGGCGGTGCCTTGCAGGGGCGTGTTGATGGCGGTGCGCTCAGCGAAGCCGCGCTGGTTGGGATTGCGGCTTTCGATGTCGGGGATGGGACGGATGCGGCCGAAGAGCGTGCGGACGCTGCCCTCGCGGCGGGTGGCTTCAAGGGTTTTCTCAATGAAGGCCTGGACACCGGAGTAGCGCGCGAAGTAGCGATCGATGTAGGCGCGGGCCTCAGCCTGGGGAATGCCCAACTGCGCGGCGAGGCCGAAGGGCGAGATGCCATAGACGATGCCGAAGTTGACGGCCTTGGCGCGGTTGCGGGTTTCCTTGTCCATGGTCTCGGGCGGCACGCCGAAGACTTCGCTGGCGGTGAGGGTGTGGATGTCTTCGTTGTTCTGGTAGGCGCGGACGAGGAGCGGGTCGGCGGAGAAGTGGGCGAGGAGGCGCAGCTCGATCTGCGAGTAGTCGGCGGAGAGGAGTTGGGTGCCGGGCGCGGCGGTGAAGGCGGCGCGGATCTCGCGGCCGAGCTCAGTGCGGGTTGGGATGTTCTGCAAGTTGGGGTTGACCGACGACAGGCGGCCGGTGGCCGTGGCGGCGGCGTTGAAGGTGGTGTGGACGCGCGAGTCGGAGTCGGCGAGCAGGGGCAGGGCGTCAATGTAATTCGATTTGAGTTTGGAGAGATGGCGGAATTCGAGGACGAGTTTGGGGACGTCGTGCTGCTCGGCTAACTGTTCGAGGACGTCTTGCGCGGTGGAGATGGATTTGCTTTTTCCGCGTGCGGCGGGAGCGGGCAGGCCGAGATGGGTGAAGAGGACTTCGCCGAGTTGCTTGGGTGAGTTGATGTTAAAGCGGCGGCCAGCGAGGGAGAAGATGCTCTCGCCTACGCGCTCGAGCTCAATGGCGAAACGCTTGGAGAGGCCGTCGAGGACGGTGAGGTCGATGCGGACGCCGGCCTGCTCCATGCGGAAGAGGACGGGGGCTAGGGGCAGATCGATATCCGTGTAGACGCGGGTGACGGCGGCCTTGTCCACTTCTGCGCGGAGCACGGGAACGAGCGCGTGAATGGCGGCGGCAGCGGCGGGGAGGGTGGCGGGCGCGGGCTGGGAGTGGCGCGCGGCTACGTCGGCGAGGGCTTGCGTGGAGTGAGTGGGGTTGAGCGCGTAGGAGAGCAGCATGGTGTCGTCAACCGCGCCGCGGAGCGTGATGGATTGAGCGGAGAGCAGGTGGAGAGCGGATTTCCAGTCGTGGGTGCGTTTGGGGACGGCGGCATCTTCAAGCAGGGCGCGTAGTTCGGCGGTGAGCGGAAGGCGGAGGGCAAGGGCTGGATCGGCGCAGAGGCCGAGGGCGAACCCGACTTGCTTGTCTCTCTCCAGTTTTTCTGCGGCTTCGGCTACGTCGAGCAGGGACATGGACTGCTGGGCCGACTCTTCCTCTTCGGGTTTGGGCGGGGCCAGGTCGAGGGCGAAGGCGAAGCCGTGGGCGCGCGCGGCGACGTAGAAGGCGGCGGACTGCTCGGTGGTGGGATCGTCGACGAGTTCGACCGAAGGGCCGCCCTCGGCAGGCGCGAGTTCGCGGAGCATGGAGGTGAACTCGAGCTCAGTGAAGAGTTCGCGGCAGGCATCGAGGTCGGGCTGCTGCGTCTGCATGGCGGCGAGGTCGAGCACGAGCGGGACGCGGCAATCGATGGTGACTAATTCCTTCGATAAGAGAACAGCGTCCCGGTTCTGCTCGAGTGACTCGCGATAGGTTTTGCGCTTGACCTCGGCGGCGTGGTCGAGCACGGCTTCGACGGTGCCGAACTGGAGAATAAGCTCGACAGAGCCTTTGTCGCCGATGCCGGGCGCGCCGGGGATGTTATCGACGGCGTCGCCGCGCAGGGCCATGACGTCGACGACTTTTTCCGGAGGGACGCCGAGGACTTCGAGGACCTTGGCGGGATCGAGAATGAGGTTGTCTTTCTGGGGGTTGAGGATCTTTACCGAGGGCGTGACGAGTTGCATCATATCCTTGTCGCCGGAGACGATGAACACTTCGTGCTGCTGCTCGGCGGCTTCGCGGGCCAGGGTGCCGATGACGTCGTCTGCCTCGAAGCCTTCGGCCTCGAGGATGGGGATGCGCAGGGCCTCAAGGGCGCGGCGGATGTAGGGGATCTGGCGGCGGAGGTCCTCGGGCATGGATTCGCGATTGGCCTTGTAGCCCTCGTAGCTGACCTCGTCAAAGGATTGGGTTTTGCCGTTCCACTTGCGCAGGGGGCCCATGGTGCGGGCGCGCTCGTCGCGGAAGACTTCGCCGCTGACATCGAAGACGGCGGCGAAGTAGCGCGGATCGAAGTCCTGGCGCAGCTTCTTGATCATGTTGACGAAGACGTAGATGGCCGCGGTGGGGAGGCCGGCGCGCGTGGACATGGGACGGGAGCGCTGCATGGCGTGGTAGGCGCGGAAGATGAACGACATGGTGTCGAGCAGGAAGACGGGCGGCTTGGATTCGGCGGGCACGGGTTTGAGTTTATCAGGGGGCAGTTGCGAGTTGTCAGTAATCAGTGGTCAGTGAACCTGCTGAAATGCAGTCCTTCGACTTCAGACGCTTCGCTTTGGTCGCTCAGGATGATATTTCCCTTATTGAATGAACATGCAGTCGCCGTAGCTGAAGAAGCGGTATTTTTGCTGGACGGCGTGGGCGTAGGCGGCGAGGACGTGTTCGCGGCCGGCGAAGGCGGAGACGAGCATGAGGAGGCTGGATTGAGGGAGATGGAAGTTGGTGAGCAGAGCGCTGACCAGACGGAACTGGAAGCCGGGGGAGATGAAGATTTCTGTTTCGCCGGAGTGGGCTTGCAGCGGGCGGCCGTTTTGTTGCTGGGCGATAGCTTCAAGCGTGCGGACGACGGTGGTGCCTACGGCGACGATGCGGCGGCCGTCTACGACGGCGCGGTTGATGGCATCGGCGGCGGGGGCAGAAAGCGTGTAGCGTTCGCGGTGGAGGCGGACGTCTGTGAGGCTGTCGACGCGGAGCGGGGCGAAGGTGCCGAGGCCGACGTGGAGCGTGATGCGGGCGATTTCAACGCCGCGGGCGGTGAGGGCACTGAGGATTTGCGGGGTGAAGTGGAGGCCGGCGGTGGGTGCGGCGACGGAGCCGCGCTCGTGGGAGTAGACGGTTTGGTAGCGGTCGCGATCGGTGGCTTCGTCGTTGCGGCGGATGTAGGGCGGAAGGGGGATGTGGCCGATGCGGTCGAGCACGGCGAAGAAGTCGTCGACGGGCTGGAAGCGGAGGAGGCGGTCGCCGAAGGGGCCGCGTTCGAGGACTTGGGCCTGGAGGGCGAGAGAGCCGTCGGGGTTGGGGAAGACAAGGACTTCGCCGACGGCGACTTTGCGGCCGGGACGGACGAGGGCGCGCCAGAGGTTTTCGGCATCGGGATTGGGGACTGGCTCGGTGAGCAGGACCTCGATGCGGCCGGTTGGTGGCTGGGAAACGGCGCGTTGGTCAAGGTTTGTGGTATCCCAGGTCTGAAAATCCAGACCTGGGGCACCCTTCATTTGTGGTGGGTTCGCTGAAGGCCTTAGGCGGCGGGCGTAGAGGCGGGCGGGGAGGACGCGGGTGTCGTTGAGGACGAGAAGGTCGCCGGGTTGAAGCAGGGAGGGTAGCGCGGAGAAGCTGGTGTCGTGAAGAGCGCCGGTGGCGCGATTGAGGGCCAGCATGCGGCTCGCGCCGCGCTGGGCAGGGGGCTGCTGCGCGATCAGCTCGGGGGGGAGATCGAAGTCGAAGTCGGAGACGCGGAGGGGGTTCATTGCGCAATTGCCGATGATGTGGTGGGGAAGGAACAAATACAGGTCCTTCGACTCACCACCCCCAAGCTGAAGAACGCTTGGGGCCCCTTTCGCTCAGGATGACAGCATGGGGATGTGCACAGGCTTTGTTGACGGGATGAGCGCAGGCTTTGTTGATGGGATGAGCGCAGGCTTTGTTGATGGGATGAGCGAATTCAGTTGTCATGAAGGCTCCTGCTTGAAATGCGCCAGGGCGTTGAGGCGGGCGCGCTCGAGGGCGGCGTTGAGTTGCTGGCGCTTGGGCTCGAAGTCTTCCGGGGCGAGATCGGTGGGGACGTGGGTCCATTGCGCCCAACTGACGCAGATGCGGGTGAAGGGCTTGGGGACGAGGAAGCGGTCCCAGGAGCGTATGGTCCATGCGCGCTCGGGGAGCAGGTAGAACGAGCCGATGGGAGCGCCGGTCATCTGCGCAAGCTTGATGGGGCCCATCTTGGTTTGATAGATGGGGCCGCGGGGGCCGTCGGCGGTGAAGATGGCGGTGCGGCGGGACTGGATGACTTCAACAAGGCCAAGGAGCCCCTCGCGCGCGGCGCGGGAACTGGAGCCGCGCACGGCGTCAAAGCCCCACATGCGCAGGGTGCGGGTGATGAGTTCGCCGTCAAAGCTTTTGCTGATGAGGATGATGGCGCGGGAGTGGCGGAAGTAGACGGTGCAGGGGAAGACGCACTGATGCCAGAAGCAGTAGATCTCCGGGCCGGCCTTCTGGCCGTAGACGACGGGGGTGACGCCTTGCTCGGCAATGACTTCAAAACGCCAGGTGCGGCTGACGAGCCAGAGCATGGCCGTGACGAGGCGCGGAATGACGGCCAGGATGAGGCGCTGGAGGAGGGTGAATCTGGGGGTGGATTCGGCGGTCACTGGATTGATTGTACCGATTTTAGCGGAGCTAGCGGGGTTGGCGGAGTTGGCGGAGCGGTACCGGAAGAGCGGGATCGGGAGGTTCGAGTTGATCGTATCCCACCCTTGCGACAAAAGCGTCGCAAGGATGGGATAAACAAAGGAAGTGAACGGGATCAGCTGTAGCGAAGCCAGCGGATGATTTCAGGGAGGGTGGCGCGTTTGCCGTACATGAGGATGCCGACGCGGTAGAGGCGCGAGGAGAACCAGAGGGTGCCCCAGATGGCGAGGAGCATGAGGGCGATGGAGGCGGCGAACTGCCAGGCGGGCGGCATCTGCGAGCCCATGCGCAGCATCATGATGATGGGCGCGGTGGCCGGGAAGAGCGACGCGGCGATGGAGAGCGCGGAGTCAGGGTTGTTGATGACCATGACGATGAGGCCGAAGCTGAGCCACACAGGGACGGCGGCCAGCGGAGTGTACATCTGGAGCTCCTGCTCGGTTTCGCAGGTGGCGGCCAGGCCGGCGAAGAGGGCGGCGTTGAGCAGGTAGCCGAGGACAAAGTAGAGCGCAAAGAAGACGCCCTCAACCCACGACAACTGGATGGACAGCGAGCCGGAAAGAACAGCGCTGGCGACAGGCACGGTGGCGAGGGCGGCGGCGGCGACGGCCCAGATGCCGATCTGCGTTAACCCGACGGCGCCTGCGCCGATGAGCTTGCCGGCCAGCATGTCACTGGGTTTGGCGATGGCCAGCATGACCTCAAAGATGCGCGAGGTCTTCTCTTGAATGATGGAGCGGGCCACGTTCATGCCATAGATCATGGTGGTCATGGTGAGCATGAGGGCCATGAAGTAGCCCTTGTAGAAGGAGGAGATGGCGTTGCTTTTTACTTCCTTGCCTTCTTTGCTGACCTGCTTGGTGTCAATGTCGATTTCTTTGAGCAGCGCGTCGACGTCGCCGGCCTTGATGCCGGTGCCGGTGAGGCGGTCGCGCACGATTGCGCCATTGACGGCGGCATGGAGGCGGGCGATGGTGATGAAGTCGCCGGCGGATTTGGACTCGTAGAGCGCGGTGGGCGTTTTGCCGGGAGCTGTTTCAATCCAGAGGAAACCGTCGATGGATTTGTTCTGGACGCGGCCGATGAGCGAGGCATGGTCTTCGGGCTTAGCTGGGGCCAGGAGTTCCACATCGGACTTGACGTCTTTGTCGGCGAGAAGGCGGGCGCGGATTCCACTGGCGAGGGCGGCATCAGGGGAAGCGACGACAACATGCTTGGCGCCGGTGGAACTCTGGCCGGCAAGGTAGATGATGCCGACGACGACCGCAAACAGGAGCGGCACGAGGATGGTGGACAGGCGGAAGGCGCGGCCCCGGATCTGCTCGAGGTATTCGCGGCGGGCGATGAGAGTGATGTTATTCATTGGATGTGCCTCCCACGGTCATGATGAAGATCTCTTCGAGCGAAGGCTCTACCAACTCGTAGCGGTAGATGGTGGCCACGGCGGCGGCCTGGTGGAGGAGCTTTTGCGCGTCGCCATGGGGCTTGAGCTTGATTTCGGCGTGGCCGGAGAAGTTGTTGGCTTCGGCGATCTCGTCGCTGTTCAGGAAGGAAGCGTCACCCTGGAACTCGACGATGACGCGGTTGCGCTCGTAGCGGCTTTTGATTTCGCGCAGATTGCCGGAGAGCACGGCGGCGCCGTTGTTGATGAGGCAGATGGAGTCGCAGAGTTTCTCGACCTGGTCCATGCGATGGGTGGAGAAGAGGATGGCGCGGCCCCGATTTTTCAATTCGAGGAGGGTCTTCTCGACGAGCACGGCGTTGACGGGATCGAGGCCGCTGAAGGGCTCGTCCATGACGATGAGGCCGGGTTCGTGGAGCAGGGTGCCGATGAGCTGAATCTTCTGCTGCATGCCCTTGGAGAGCTCCTCGGTTTTCTTGAGCAACGAGTCGGCGATTTCAAGGCGTTTGGCCCAGTCGATGGCGCGGCGGCGAGCTTCTTCGGGGGCGAGGCCGTGGAGTTCGCCGAAGAAGACGAGCTGGTCGATGACCTTCATCTTCTTATAGAGGCCGCGCTCCTCGGGGAGGTAGCCGACGCGCTCAAGGCTCTTGCGCTCGAAGGGTTTTCCGAAGAGGCCGATGGCGCCCGAGTCGGGGATGGTGATGCCCATCATCATGCGGATGGAACTGGTTTTTCCTGCTCCATTGGGGCCGAGCAGGCCGAACATCTGGCCTGCCTCAATGGACAGGCTGAGGTTGTTGACGGCAACCTTGTTCTCGTAGGCCTTGGTCACTCCCGCGAGTTCGACAACTGGCATGGATTCTCCGCCGCTCAAATTGGGATTTTGCACAGATGAGACCGAAGAGGCGCTCTCAAGGAGCAGTGTAGCAAAACACCTTGCGCGCAGTTCCGGTTGGTGGGTATACGCAGGGAGTTGGGGACAAGTTCCCCGGGGGAATGCACGGGCTTTGTGGAAGGGGAGATGGACGAGTCAAGAGCTGTGGTATCCCAGGTCTCAAAAGCGAGACCTGGGGCACCCATTGTTTGCGGAACTCCGACTTCTTGTTAGAGGACCTTCATGGCTTCGGGGTCCCAGTTGATGACGGCGCTCTTCTCAATGCTCAAGTTGCTGAGCAGGGCTGCGCCGGCGGCGCGGAAGCCGAAGACTGCATCCTCGACAACCGGCTTGCGGCTGCGGACGGCGCCAAAGAAGTTGGCGAAGTGGTCGTAGACATCGCTGTAGCCGTCAGGAGCGACATACCTCTCAAAGCCAGCGGGCGGCGCCTCGAGCGGGTGCTTGGCC
>Ga0302320_10008524_pt1 | contig 22264 bp, 16 predicted proteins | sample Bog_T0_3_FD_202130 | JGI IMG/M metagenome (GOLD analysis project Ga0302320, IMG submission 202130) | Peat permafrost microbial communities from Stordalen Mire near Abisko, Sweden - Bog_T0_3 | ecosystem: Environmental > Terrestrial > Soil > Wetlands > Peat | place: Sweden: Abisko, Stordalen Mire...
CGCTTCGCTCAGCTCGGCTTTCGGTACCGCTTTCCCACGGTTAGGGAAGCGCTGATTAAATCAGCGGGTTGTGAATGAAGGTAAGTTTTGCGAGATGGCGAAGCCTTCTCAACCCGGCGCTATCTGAAGATAACGACGGGTTGAAAGGCTTTGGTAGATCGTGAAAATCGCCTTCAGGCATGACTCGGGGATTTAATCAGCGTTTCCTTAAGGCCGCTTTGGCCGAATATTCATAATGTCCTGATATTCCTGAGATACCTCTTCTTTTCTTGCTTAATTCCTGTAGGGATGTAGTCTGTAGGCTTGTCCACGAAATCCGCTTCCATTCTAACAAAGGTCATTCTCCAGCTTCTGGTCTGGGTGCCTCTTTGTGCCACCGTTTACGCCATCTACAGCCTCTGGGGCCGTGGCTGCACGATCCTCGATCTCACGCTTCTGCTGGTCGGTTATACCTTCTGCGCCCTTGGCATCACAGTCGGCTATCACCGCATGCTCACCCACAAGGGCTTTGAAGCCCCGGGTTGGTTCCGCGCCTTTTTCCTAATCTGCGGCTCCATGGCGCTTCAGGGGCCTGCGCTGAAATGGGCGGCCACGCACATTCAGCATCACGCCAATTCCGATGATGATGATGATCCTCATAGCCCCGTGAAGAGCTTCTTTCATGGTCATGTCGGTTGGATTCTCGATGATTTCCAGCCCGATATTCCTCGTTATGCCGGCCCACTGCTTAAGGACAAGCTCGTGGTCTTCATCAGCAATACCTTTTTCCTCTGGGTTCTTCTCAGCCTCGTGATTCCCTTTGTGATCGGCGGCTGGGTTGAAAATCTCGGCGGTCATTTCAACTGGAGTGCTGCAGGTTATGCTCTTCTCTGGGCTGGAGCAGTTCGTATTTTCCTCAATCATCATGTTACCTGGGCGGTGAATTCCATCTGTCATACCTATGGCAATCGGGAATTTGTCACGACCGACGGGAGCACCAATCATTTTCTAATCGGCCTCCTCGCCATGGGTGAGGGCTGGCACAATAACCACCACGCATTCCCCCGCTCGGCCAATCATGGGATGCACTGGTGGCAGATTGATCCTTCGGCCTACATCATCAATACTTTTGAAGCACTCGGCTTCCTCAAGAATGTCGTGCGCATTTCGCCTGAGCGTCTGGCCATCCGCCGGATCAAGGCCGATGTCGCCGAAGAGCGCGATGTCCTTCCCGGACTCGTGTTGCCCGGCATGATGGAACATGGTGCCGCGATGGCTGCTGCCGCCTCCACGGTGGCAGAAGTCGTTTCCAATGCTGCCGGTCATTCCCAGATCTAAATCAGCCCTTCACTAGAGGCGCTCCGGCCTCGCGAGACCAATGCTGCAAAGACCACGAAATCCACTTCGTGGTCTTTCTTCTGTTCAGGCTGTGGTCGGCGCGTCCTATGCCGAGATCTACGGCATCATGTTCCGTAATTCCCTGATTCGGGAAATGAGCTTCAAGCTCAACTTCCTCCTCTGGATGGTGGTCGAGGTGCTTTGGTTTGCCGGACAGTTGGTCTTTATCCAGGTGGTCTTTTCCTATGCGAATAATATCGGGGACTGGACGAAATGGGAGGTGGTACTGCTGATCGGGACCCATCAGTTGATCGGCCAGCTCTTCCAGGCATTCTTCTACATGAATCTGGCGAATCTGCCGGAGTTGGTGCGCACAGGACGGATGGACTTCATGCTCCTGCTGCCGGTCGATACGCAGTTCATGGTCTCGCTGAAACAGTTTGGCATGGATAATGTCGTCAATGCCGTCGTCGGCGCAGCCTTTGTCTCTTTTGCGCTTTGGAAACTCGCGATTGTTCCGACGCTGGCACAGATCGCCCTCTATCTCGTCGCCATCAGTTGCGGCATCCTGATCCATTACTCGATCATGCTGATCTTCTCGACGGCCAGTTTCTGGATGGTGCGCTCTCAGGGACTCATCTACGGCTACTACAGTCTCTTTAATATCGGACGCTATCCCGACACGATTTACCGGGGCCTTTTCAAACTGGTCTTTAGTTGGTTTATCCCCGTCATCATCGTTGCCAACATCCCGGCGCGCCTCCTGATTCATGCCGCCGAGAATCCCTGGCCCTCCCTCCTCCAGCTTGGCTCGGCAACTCTCTTCATGGTGGGGGCGACCCGCCTGCTCTGGAATGCAGCGCTGAGACGCTATTCGAGCGCTAGCTCGTAGGGAAAAGCTGAAAGGTGGAAGGTGAAAGCTGAAATGAAAACACAAAGCCAACCGTCGAAAGTCGAGAGTCGAAAGCCAGCAGCAAAGCCTTCGACCGTCGTCCTTCGTCCGTCGACTCAGCCTCTCTGACTCAGGTTTCAAGTTTCAGCTTTCAGGTTTCATCCTTTTGCCCTCATCCTTTTCTCCATGTCCACCCACGCATCACTTCACCGTCACGCCCTCCTCATCGGATGGCTCGGTTTGGTGCTGGCCCTGCTGGTCTATTGCACGGGGCTCCAGAGTGATCATCTGGCGACCAACGGGGATGAGCTCCTCTACGCGCAGATCTCCCGATTGACGGCGGAGAGCGGGCAGCTGCTGCCGCTGCAATCGCTTGATGAAAAGGCCCGCAATACCAAGCCGCCGCTGCTTTTTTGGCAGGGGATCATCTCCACCGATTGGGGGAATCACTGGTCGCTCGCGCTGCTGCGTGCGCCCAATGTCCTCTACACACTCCTGACGGCAGGACTCCTTCTGGCGGTCGGCTGGAAGCGCTCACGCGATCCCTCGCTCGGGCTCACGGCGGCGCTTCTTTTCCTCTGCTTTTTCAGCACCTACCGTTACGGGCGCGTCTTTCTGACGAGTGCTCCTGAAACTTTCTGGCTCTTCCTTCCCTTTGCCCTTCTCTTGCTTCATCGCAAACCGCGACTGCCGGAGGGAATCTTATGGCCTTGGATTTGGGGAGGGCTGGTCGGCATAGGATTACTCTATAAATCCTTTGCCCTCGTTGTCCCCGTTGCCTCTGCGCTAGCGATCTGGCAGCTGAGAGCCCGCCTTCTGGAAAACGAGGGAGACGCCCGGGCGGGATGGAAGTCCTTCCTCCTGCGCGACGCGTGGCGGATTGGTTTGACGCTGATCGGCGCGCTGATGCTTTTCTCCCTCTGGTTCTGGCTTGATCCGAATCCGACCCAGGTGCTCAAGGATTTCGTGCTCAGGGAGAATGCCGGGAAATTTAATACCGGTGGCGAAAACTACTTCCTCAACCTGATCTGGGGCCAGTCGAGTATCTGGCGGATCGTTGCTTCCTATCCGCTCAATGCGGGACTTCTCATGCTGGCAACAGTAGCCCTCCTCCACGATACTTGGAAACGCCGCCAGCACCTTGGCTCCGTCGAGGTCTTGCTCTGGATTTGGATGCTCACGCTGGCCTCCTTTTTCTGTCTCCCGAATCAGCGGGACGAACGCTATCTCCTCCCCGCCATGCCTGCGCTCGCGCTCCTTCTGGCTCTGCGTCTAGGCCATCTGCCGCGTTGGGTTCTCACCGTCACCTTGAGCGTCTCCGCCATCGTCATGCTCGGCCTGATCGGGCTGGGACTGCTGCTTGAGCGCGCGGCAGGTATCGGGGCGCTCTATCCCCTCTGGGCAGTGCTGGTGCCGGCGACCGGAATTGTTCTTGTGACGCTTGGTTTCGCGCGGCATGAACTCACGCGCCTCCTGCTCGCGCCCTCCATCCTATTTGTTTATCTCTCCTACACGGCTTTTCTGATTCCGCTGGATCGCGGCCCCGGACTCTTTGCGGGAGAGGGAGTGGAGGCGGTCGTGGGCAACGAAGTCTCCGTGCCCGCCAATTTCAACGCGCGCGAGGAGAGCTATGGATTTCTCCTGCCGGGTGCCGTGATGAAACGCTACGACCATTGGCGCAAGCCACCCGATTCGCAGTTCGTCGTCCTCAGCCTGCCCCTGGATCAGCCTGCACCCCAGGGAGTCATTCTGGCCAGGAGACTCAACATGATTGACCGTTTCAGCGCCGCCGAGACCCGCGATATCCTGATGGGAAATGTGACGCATCATCTCTTCCATTGGGACTGGTTGGTGCAGCAGCATTAGAACGGTGAATGGGCCAGCTCCGGCAGAAAAGTGATCATTCTCACAACGAGATATTGCGTGAATCGGCCCTTGCGGCGATTCTTGGTTCCCATGGCCACGATGACATCCACCAGTCTTGAATCTCTGACCGATCGCGTGATTGAGGGAGCGCGGATTACGCCCGAGGAGGCGCTGGAGCTTTACCGCCTGCCGCTGGAGGAGCTTGGCGCGCTGGCCAATCACCGCCGGATGCTGGCTCGGACAGATGCCTTTGACGGGAAGGGGAACGAGATCGTCACCTACATCGTCGATCGCAATATCAATTACACGAACATCTGCAATGTCTATTGCAAGTTCTGCGCCTTTTACCGCACGGAGAAGGAAACCGATAGCTATGTGATCACCTATGAGGAGATGGATCAGAAGCTCGATGAGCTGACTGCTGCCGGGGGAATTCAGGTACTGCTTCAGGGAGGCCATCATCCTTCGCTCAAGATCGACTGGTATCTCGATCTCCTCTCCCACATGAAGGAGAAATATCCCCATGTGAATATCCACGGCTTCAGCCCGCCGGAGTTTACTCACTTTGCCGAGGTCTTTGAGATGCCGCTTGAGGAGGTCATTCGTCGCTTCAAGGAGGCGGGCCTGGGCTCCATTCCCGGTGGCGGCGGAGAGATCCTTGTGGATCGTGTCCGTAACCGTGTCGCCCCGCTCAAGGCCAACAGCGATCAATGGCTCAAGGTCATGGAAGTCGCCCATCGCATGGGTCTGAATTCGAGCGCCACGATGATGTTTGGCCATGTCGAGACGGTGGAGGAACGCATTGAGCATCTGGGTCGCCTGCGTCGCCAACAGGATGAGACGGGAGGCTTTACCGCCTTCATCTGCTGGACCTTCCAGCCTGAAAATACCAAGCTTCGCGCCGAAACGGTTGGCTCTGCCGAGTATCTGCGCATGCAGGCTCTCTCGCGCATCTTCCTCGATAATTTTACCAATGTGCAGAGCTCCTGGGTCACTCAGGGGCCAAAAATCGGACAGGTTGCGCTGCGCTACGGGGCCAATGATTTCGGCAGCGTCATGATGGAGGAAAATGTCGTGAGCAAGGCAGGTGCGAATTTTCGACTCGAATCCCAGGAAATCGAAACCCTCATCAGGGAATCCGGCTACACCCCGCACCGCCGCAATAACTGGTATGAGCTGGTGGAATAAGTTTGGCCGTTTGACCGCATCGGCGCTGCTCTTGACCCTGGTGCCGGGGAGCCTCCGGGCGGAGACAAATGCACTGCTGATGCCGCCCGCTGACACCCGCTTTATCGTGGATGACGAGGCCTTTGAAAAAGACTCGAAAAAGCAGACCGAGAAGCTTGCGACCGAGAAAAAGCTGATCAACTACAGCTACCTGGCCGAGCATGTGCGGCTTCAGCGAGAGACGCTGACGCTCGCACCAGTGGCGACCAACGCGCTCACGACCTCCGAGTTGGCTGAGCGACTGACGCGCAGTACGGTGGCCGTCGGGATGCGCTATCAGGAGCCGTATTCCAAAAGATGGCGCTACGAAATCGCCGCCACCGCCTTTGCCGTCGCCCCCGAAATCCTCTGCACCTCGCTCCATGTCATGACGATTGATCCAACGATGATGCACGAGGCCCAGGCGGTCGCCGTAACCTCCGAGGGAAAGGTTTTTCCGATCATCGAGATTGTGGCGGCGAGCAATCGCGGCGACACGGTCCTGGTGCGCGTGCCGGGACTTTCCTTGCAGCCGCTGCCGATTCGCCCAGGAGTCAAAGTCGGAGAGCCGGTCTGGTGCATGAGCCATCCCGACGGTTTTACCTACATGTTCACCTCCGGCGAGGTGGCGCGGGTGAGTCGTGCGCGCTATGACAAAGAGAGCACTCCCGGTTTGCATGTCGAAGTGACGGCGGAGTATTGTCCCGGATCGAGCGGTGGTGCGGTGACTGACGCAGCTGGCAATGTCGTGGCGCAGGTTTCCAGCATCAATCAGTACAGTGAGAGTGGCCAGCGTGATGGAAAGTCGGTGAGCGGTATCGTCTCCGCACGCACCTGCACGGCAGCGGAGGAGATGCTCGAACTCACCAAGCCGGGCGAGAATGAAGCCGTCCCATTGCCGAGACCTGCACCGAAAAAGAAACACCGCTCTTCGAAGAAGGAGGCTACGCCTGACGAGCGGTAAAAGGTGGGAAAGTAGGAAGGTGTAAAAGTCAAAATCTCCGAGAACAAAAGTTGGCAAGTCTCGGAACTTTATCACTTTCAGACCTTCCCGCTTTACGACTTTTGCACATCCCTCCCTTTTACCTCCTCCATTTTCCTGAATTTTCCTATTGCCAAGGGGGATTCTCTCTGTAATTGTCCACCCCCCATGCCAAAAGCAATCGCCCGTAGCAAAACCAAGAAATCTGTGGCCAAGCGTTTCAAGCTTACCGCCACAGGTAAGGTCATTCGCTCGAAGGCCGGTCGGCGCCACTTGCTGGAGTGCAAAAGCTCCAAGAGCAAGCGGAAACTCGGTAAGCAGGCTGTCGTTCACGACAGCGATGTGAGCCGGATTAAGCTGAACCTGCCTTTCGGTCTGAAATAAACCGTTTGAGGTAAAACATACGATCCGAGGATCTGGCCAGGAGTCTCCTGTGCCTACCCGGGCGGGTGAGATCCCGGATCGAAAAAAACAAACAGCCAGCCCGAAGAGGCCCGTCGTGTCACAGCGGCGGGAATGATAAATGCCAAGAGCAACCAATTCACCCGCAAGTCGCGCTCGTCGTAAGCGGGTCATCGCAGAGGCCAGCGGCTACCGCGGCCGCCGTTCCAAACTGTTCCGTTACGCCAAGGATGCCCGTATGAAGGCAAAGTATTGGGCGTATCGTGATCGTAAGACCCGTAAGCGCAATGTTCGCGCCCTCTGGATCACCCGTCTCAATGCAGCCGTGCGTGCCCAGGGTCTGAACTACAACCGTTTTATCGAAGGCTTGAAAGCCGCCAATATCCTGCTTGATCGCAAGGTCCTCTCGGACATCGCCATCCAGGACGAAAGCACTTTCACCAAGATTGTCGCTTCGGCCAAAGCAGCCCTCGAGACCAAGTCTCAGGCACTGTTGGCCAAAGCCGCCTAACTCGCTCTCGGGACTTTCCCGCCGGACTTTCTCCGTGGAAACCCAGATCGTCGAGCTTCAAAAGGAAGCCATCTCAGCAATTGAGATGGCTTCTGTTGCTCCTGCGCCCAAAGAGGCGCTCAAAGAAGTCCGAGTCCGTTTCCTCGGAAAAACCGGCTCCATCTCGCTCCTGAGCGAGGGGATGCGCAATCTCTCCAAAGAGGAGCGTCCCGTTTTTGGCAAGCTCTTTAACGAACTCCGCACGGCAGTCACCGTTGCCCTGGAGGAAAAAGAAGCCGCCCTCACCGCCCAGGCTGACGCTGCGGCCTTTGCCTCGATTGACGCCTCGCTTCCCGGCATCGCGCCGGAAGCCGGATCGCTTCATCCTCTGACCCTGCTGGTGGATCGCGCTGTCCAGATTTTCCGCAGGCTCGGCTTTGCCATCGCCGACGGCCCCGACATTGAGACCGAGTGGCATTGCTTTGACGCCCTCAATACGCCTGCCGATCATCCCGCCCGCAACGAGCAGGATACTTTTTATCTTCCCGACGGACGCCTGCTTCGCACTCACACCTCCTCGATCCAGATCAGGACGATGGTTGCCAATCCTCCACCGATCCGCATCATCGCGCCAGGAGCCGCCTACCGTCGTGACGAAGTCGATGCCACTCATCTCGCTCAGTTCACCCAGATGGAAGGCCTCTTCGTCGCCCCCGGAGTCAGCTTGGCCGACCTGAAGGGGACGATTGAATTCTTCTTCCGCGAGCTTTTCGGCCCCGGCACCGAGATTCGTTTTCGCCCCCATTTCTTCCCCTTCACCGAGCCGAGCTACGAGATCGATCTCCGTACCGAGGCGCTCGGCGGCAAGTGGATGGAGCTGGCCGGCTGCGGCATGGTTGATCCCGCCGTCTTTGCCGAGGTGAGCAAACAGCGCGGCGATGATCTCTACGATCCCGAGCGCGTTAGCGGCTTCGCCTTTGGCTTTGGCCTCGACCGTCTCGCCATGAATCTCACCGGCATCTCCGACATTCGGATGCTGACCGAGAATGATCTGCGATTTCTTTCGCGCTTCACAGCGTAATTACCCCTTGTTGACGGCATGAAAATCTCCCTTTCCTGGCTGCGTGAGTATCTGCGCAGCGATAAAACCGCCGCCGAGATCGCTACGATCCTGACGGATGCAGGGCTGGAAGTCGGCTCCATTGAGAGTACGGGTGTCGCGATTCCCAAGGTGGTCGCCGCCCAGATTCTCGAATCGGTGCAGCATCCCAATGCGGACCGACTCAGCGTCTGCAAAGTTGATGAAGGGAGCGGCACGCCGCGTCAGATCGTCTGCGGTGCCAAAAATTACAAAGTCGGCGACAAGGTTCCGCTCGCCCTGCCGGGTGCGGTGATGCCGGGGGATTTCAAGATCAAGGTTGGCAAACTGCGCGGCGTCGAGAGCGAGGGGATGATGTGCAGCTCCAAGGAGCTTGGACTGGGCGAGGGGGCTCATGGTGATGTGGGATTGCTGATCCTGCCTGCGGAGACAGTCGTTGGCACGCCGCTCAGCGAGCTTTTCCCTGCGGAGGAAATTTTTGGAATCGAGATCACGCCGAATCGTCCCGATTGGCTCGGACACTTGGGAGTCGCCCGCGAGGCCGCAGCCTTTGGGGCTGGAGAATTGATCCAGCAGAGCATCGCTCTTCCACTTCCCAAGATCGACCCTTCCGTGGCGACGATCTCCGCCCCTTCCGCAGCCTCCTTCTACAGCCTTCGCAAGATCGAGGGAGTGAAGGTGGCCCCAAGTCCCGAGTGGCTCCGCAAGCGCCTCGAATCGGTTGGGCTCCGCTCGATCAATAATGTGGTCGATATCACCAATTTCGTCATGTTTGAAACGGCGCAGCCGCTTCATGCCTTTGACGCCGCCAAGATCACCGGCACCATCGCCGTCGAGTTTGCGGCAGAGGGAGAAGAATTTATCGCGTTGGATGGTTCCACCACCCCACTCACCACGCAGGATGCCGTGATCACGGATGCTGCCGGCATTCTGGCGCTCGCCGGAATCATGGGAGCGCAGGCAAGCGGAGTCTCCGAAGCAACCACGACGATTTTGCTCGAAAGCGCCGTCTTTGATCCTGCGACAGTTCGCCGTTCCAGCCGCACGCTCGGAATTTCCTCCGATTCCAGCTACCGCTTTGAACGAGGCACCGATGCCGAGACCGCCATTCACGCCTCGGCCCGTGCCGCAGCACTGATTGTGGAAATCGCCGGAGGCACCGCAGCCCCCGAGCAGGTGGTGGACGGTTTTCTTCCGGCGCCGAGCGTCGTCGCCCTTCGCGGCGAGCGTGTCCGATCCCTGCTTGGCGTCGATCTGGATGATGCAGCGATTGCGGCCCTTCTTACGAAGTTGGGTCTGAACGCGGTCGAAGGTGGCTTTGAAATCCCACCCTTCCGCGCTGGCGATCTCAGGCGCGAGGTTGATCTGATTGAGGAAGTGGCACGGCTTCACGGGATCGGTAATATTGCGCCGAAGATGGCGGGTATTCCCGCTCCTTCCAGCGAGGCTGATAAAGCGTATGATTTTGCCCTTGGCCTGCGCCGTCGTCTGGCTGGCTTTGGCGTCCATGAAGCCCGGAGCGGCACCCTGACAGGGGGTCGCGATCAGGCGGTCTACAGCGCCGGTGGCGTTGCCGTCCGCAACCCGATGGGTGAGGAGCATTCCACTCTCCGCGGCAGCCTCATTCCGGGGCTCCTGGAGTCCGTGGCCCGCAATCTGCGCCTGGGAGCTGAAGGCGTAGCCCTCTTTGAAATCGGTAAAGTCTATCAGGCAGAGACCCCGGAAGAACGAGCCCGCATTGGCCTGGTGATGACCGGGCGTGCGACAGCTGAGAATTGGCGCGGTGGCGCAGAGCGCGCGCTGGATCTTTTTGATCTCAAGGGTGTCTTGGAGCAGCTCGGAAGTCTTTCCTTCCGATCCGCAACACACGAGAAATTTCCCCTGGCGCTTGAAATCCTCATCGCTGGAAAACCTGTCGGCATCCTTGGCATTCTCTCTCCAGCCGCCGCACGAGAGGTGATAGTCGGCGGGCATCAGGGACAGATCCAGGTGGCTGAATTTGATCTCGCCCCACTTCAGGCTGAGCTTGCCTCCACTTCCCTGAAAGGAGGAGCTGCGCTCCCGAAATTCCCTTCCGTTCGCCGCGATCTCGCCCTCCTGCTGAATGCCGCGACTCCCTATACCCTCGTTGAGCAGGCAGTGATCGGTGCCAAGGAGCCACTCTTTACCGGGATCACACCGTTTGATGTCTTCACCGATCCGACCGGAGTGAAGGTGCCCGTGGAGAAAAAATCCCTCGCGATCGCATTGACTTTCCAACACGCCGACCGAACCTTGACCACAGAAGAGGTCAACGAAGCCCTCGGGCGGATCATGACCCAGTTGCGGGAAAAGGCGGGAGCCGAAATCCGGGCTTGAATTGGGATCGGGGCCTCATGAGACTGCCTCCTAATGAAAAAGATCCTGCTGTTGGTGTTGATTGGATTGACTTTGTTTCTATCAGCAGAGTCGAAAGCTGATATTGCGCCGGAAAAAAGAGCGGAAATCGATAAGATGCTCCGTTTGACGGGAACCGATAAAAAAATGTCCATGGTTCTTGACCAGATGATTCCGCTACTGCAGAAGTCTCATCCTGATGTTCCCCTTGAATTCTGGGTGAAGTTTCGTGGAAGTGTGAACACCCAGGATCTCATTGAGCAAATCATCCCTGTGTACGATAAGTATTATTCTTTGGAGGATCTAAAGCAGATCAATGTCTTTTACGAAAGCCCCTCAGCGCAAAGAATGATGCAGGCGTCTCCGCAAGTAATGAAAGAGTCCATGCAAATCGGACAGCAATGGGGAGCAAAGCTCGGCAAGGAAGTTGTCGAGGAAATGAAGAATCAAAAACAAACTCCTTTACCTGCCCCTACCAATCCGACTTCTACCAATTAGGGAAAATGCCCGTTTTGTTTTGCATTGTGACCTTTTTTTGCTGTATGAGGGAATTGCCCTGCGGTGTTCGGGATTCGGTCTGTATGCTCCCGATCCGATGTGATCAAACCGGAGGCTGAACCGGGCGGAACAATGACGGGCCTTCACTGGAAGTCAGCGATCCGCACGGAGGTCTCCACCCTAACCTTATTGGGAACGGGATCGCGACCTAACGGCATCGCGGGGCAATCTTCATCCGAAGGATGAAAAGGCTGTTATACCACCTTTCAGAGAAAAGTAGACTCTTATGGCGCAGGGATTTTGGTGTGTGGCAAGGCGGAAGACTGTTCCCTTCCGGAATTTGATACTCCTGTCTAATCTTGGTGGAACCTGCTAGGTATTCGCATTTTCACCTTCCCCCCATTAATGAATCCTTTTCTCGGCGTCTTTTTCCATTGGCTCGGCGGCTTTGCTTCGGGGAGTTTTTATGTCCCTTACCGCTTTGTCAAAAAATGGGCATGGGAGACAGCTTGGCTGGTTGGAGGATTCTTCTCCTGGATCATCATGCCGACGCTCCTGGCCTCGCTCATGACCCATGATCTGCACGGGGTCATTGCACGCCAGACCTCCAACACTCTTTTCTGGACCTATCTGTTTGGATGTCTCTGGGGGCTGGGCGGCCTGACCTTTGGTCTCACCATGCGCTATCTTGGGATGTCTCTTGGAATGGGGGTTGCGCTCGGATATTGTGCGGCCTTTGGCACACTGCTGCCACCAATCGCCAAGCTCTTCCTGCCTGCGATTCCCTGTGACGAAACCATCGTCCAGATTGCGTCAACTCATCCCGGACAGATCACCCTCTTTGGTGTCTTGACCACGCTTGTTGGGATTGGCCTCGCCGCCCTTGCCGGACTCAATAAGGAACGGGAGATGAGCGAGACAGAAAAAACCTCGGTGATCAAGGAGTTCAACTTCCCCAAGGGAATCGTTGTGGCCACCTTCTCCGGCGTGATGAGCGCCTGCTTTGCCTTTGCGCTGACTGCGGGCAAACCCATTGGTGAGGCCTCCCTGCTGGCTGGTACCGATCACATCTGGACAGGGCTTCCGAAGCTCGTCGTTGTGCTTCTGGGGGGATTCACGACCAATTTCATCTGGTGCGTTTTTCTCAATTTCAAAAACCGTACCGGTTATCAGTACCTCAGCTCCACGATCCGCAAAGAACATGTCGCGCTGGGAGGTGCCGGTGGTGGGCATGGATCGAGTCTCTCTCCAGATGCCGCCGGTGATGACCTTCAGGTGCCGCTCCTGTGCAATTATCTCTTTTCAGCCACTGCTGGCACCATCTGGTATCTCCAGTTTTTCTTCTACACCATGGGGGAAACCCAGATGGGCAAGTTCGGTTTCGCAAGCTGGACCCTTCACATGGCGAGCATTATTATTTTCAGCACCATGTGGGGCTGGATCTTCCATGAGTGGAAAGGTTCCAGTAAAAAGACCCATGCCCTCATCGCCCTGGGCATTACGATACTGATTCTTTCCACCGTCATCATTGGCTACGGCACCTGGCTTAAAGGTCACGCATAAGCCCCTTCACCCTCCCATCTCATGAATAGCTACACGCTCGCCAAGGAAACCTACGCTTCCCACGGTGTCGATACCGAGGAAGTCATCAAGCGGCTCTCCGCGATCCCCATTTCCCTTCATTGCTGGCAGGGGGATGATGTCGGAGGATTTGAAAATGTCGGTGCCGATCTGGCGGGAAGCGGACTCGCAGCGACGGGCAACTATCCCGGCAAGGCCCGGACTCTCGACGAGCTGCGCGCCGATCTGGAAAAGACCCTCTCCCTGATCCCTGGAAAACATCGCCTCAATCTGCACGCCTGCTATGCCGATCTCGGCGGCAGAAAGAAGGAGCGGAGTGATTACAGCCTGGAAGATTTCCAAAGCTGGATCGACTGGGCCAAATCGCAGGGGCTCGGCATGGATTTCAACCCCAGCTTCTTCGCCCATCCCAAGGCCGCCTCGGGATTCACCCTCTCCAGTCCGGATGCCGCCATTCGCGAATACTGGATCGCCCATGGCCAAGCCTGCCGCCGCATCGGGGCTGAGATTGGCAAGCAGCTCGCCTCTCCCTGCGTCACCAATGTTTGGATTCCTGATGGCTCCAAGGACATACCCGTGGATCGCAAAGGGCCCCGTGAGCGTCTGGAGGCCTCGCTTGATCTCCTCTTCGCCGATAAAATTGACCCGGCACACAACCTGGATGCGCTCGAAAGCAAACTCTTCGGTATTGGTTCCGAGAGTTTCGTCGTTGGTTCGCATGAGTTCTATCTCGGCTACGGCGTCCAAAATCAAAAGCTGATCTGTCTTGATGCCGGACACTTCCATCCGACCGAGCAGCTGGCCGATAAAATCTCCGCCATCCTCCAGTTTGTTCCCGAACTACTCCTGCATGTCAGTCGGGGAGTGCGCTGGGATAGCGATCATGTCGTCCTGCTCGATGATCCGACCATCGCCATCATGGAGGAACTGGTGCGCGGTAATTTCCTCGCGCGCACCCATATCGGACTCGATTTCTTTGATGCCTCCATCAACAGGATTGCCGCCTGGGTCATCGGCACTCGAAGCGCCCAAAAGGCACTCCTGCTCGCCCTGCTCCAGCCGATTGGCGAACTGCGCAGTGCCGAAAATTCCGGCGCGCTCTGGGAGCGCCTCGCTCTCCTGGAAGAATCCAAGACTCTTCCTGCCGGAAGGATCTGGGAGGAATTCTGCCGTCGTCATGAGGTTCCCGCCGACTGGATGTCCGAAGTTCGTTCCTACGAGACGGCCGTTCTTTCCAAGAGGATCTGACCCTCCCTCCCAACTTCCAACTTCCAACTTCTATCTCCCAAAAGTGCCTGCGAGGTTGATTTTTCCGCAGGGCAGGGCAAGAGTTAGCGTTTCATGCCTTTCGCCATTCTCAAAGTCATCGGTATCGCCATCGAGGTGGTGCTCCTTTTTAATCTCCTGATCGTCGTTCACGAACTGGGCCACTTTGCTGCGGCTCGCTGGCGCGGGCTGAAGGTTGAGAAATTTGCGATCTGGTTTGGCAAGCCGCTCTGGTCAAAGACGATCAATGGGGTGGAATACCGTCTTGGCAGTATTCCGGCCGGCGGCTTTGTCGCCATTCCTCAGCTCGCCCCGATGGATGCCATCGAAGGGGGATGCGATGAGAGGGCCGAGGATCTCCCTCCGGCCAAGCCACTCGACAAAATCATCGTCGCCCTGGCCGGCCCTGTTGCCAGCATGGGACTCGCCATTTTCTTTGCCTGCATTGTCTTTGTCGTGGGCCGTCCCGTCAGTGAATCTGAGACAACGAATGTGATCGGCTATGTGGCTGAAGGTGGCCCTGCGGCCAAGGCGGGACTTCAACCCGGAGACAAAATTCTCTCGGTCAATGGCCATCGTGTTACGCGAATCAACGGCATGGGCAGGATGAGCGATACGGTGGCATGGAATGTCGCCACGAGCGATGCGCCGGTGATCCCGATCCGCTTTGAGCGCCATGGCACGGAGCGGGTGGTCGAGGTGGAGCCTGTCGTGGAGCCGAGCAGTGGCTGGCGTCGCAAAAACCTCCGTCAGATTCAGATTGGTCCGGCGATGACGCCGATGGTTGCGAAGGTCTTTCCAAATAGTCCTGCGGAGGATGCCGGACTCAAGAGCGGCGATCTGGTGGTAGCTGCCGATGGTAAAAAACTCTACAGCCCAAATCCGCTGGCCGAGCTATTAACGGCTTCCAACGGTGCTCCTGTCACCCTCACCATCCGTCGCGGTGGCAGGCATGGAGCGGATTTTTCCTCCACGCTCACGCCGCGCATTCCCGATGGGCAGACGGTTCCCCGTATCGGTATCCAGTGGGATGAACGGGGGCTTGTGACCCTGGCTCATCCCAAGCCGCTCACGCAGATCAAATCGAGCATCCTGACCATGTGGGAGACGATCTCGGCGGTCACGGCACCCCGTTCACCAATCGGTGTCCAGCAGCTCAGCGGGCCGGTCGGGATCATGCGGATCTACTACATGCTCTTCCAAAATCCGATGGGCTGGCAGCTCGTTCTCTGGTTCAGCGTGGTGCTCAATGTGAACCTCGCCATCATGAATCTCCTGCCGCTGCCAATCCTCGACGGCGGTCATATTCTCCTTTCCCTGATCGAATGGTTTCTCGGCCATCCGATTCATCAAAAGACGCTGGAGATCGTCCAGAGTGCCTTTGCCATGCTCCTGATCGGAACGATGCTTTACATCACCTTCTTTGATGCTGGTGATTGGTTGCTTGGGAAGAAGCCTGCGGCCACTCCTGATAAGGCCGAGCCAATGACCTTCTCGACTCCGGCTGCGCCTGCAGTTTCGGCACCTGCGGCACCAGCCAGCACGCCCACCAATCCATGAGCGACGCGGTTGGCACCGCCAATTCGTTCCCTAGCACGATGGTGAATCTCTTTTCTTATCAGCGGCGTGCAAGCCGTGTCGTGACCATCGGCGGGATTGGATTTGGCGGCATGAATCCGATCCGTGTCCAGTCGATGATCACGAGCGACACGATGGATACGGAGGCGTCTGTTCGCGAAACCCTGCGCCTTGTTGAAGTCGGTTGCGAATTGGTGCGCATCACCGCTCCGACGGTGAAGGATGCCGCCAATCTGAGAAACATTCGCGCCGAGCTGAATGCCCGTGGCTGCACGGTGCCGCTCGTGGCCGATATTCACTTTAAGCCGGAAGCGGCGCTGGAAGCTGCTCGTTGGGTGGAGAAGGTGCGGATCAATCCGGGCAACTTCGCCGATTCCAAAAAATTCAATGTCCGGGATTACAGCGAGGCCGAGTATGCAGCGGAGCTGGAACGCATCCGCGAACGCTTCACCCCGCTGCTGCTTCTCTGCAAGGAACGCGGTGTTGCCCTGCGTATCGGCACCAACCACGGCTCTCTGAGTGATCGGATCATGAACCGCTTCGGCGATTCTCCGCGCGGCATGGTTGAGAGTGCCCTGGAATTTGCCCGAATCGCCAGGGAACTTGATTTTCATCAGATGATCTTTTCGATGAAAGCCTCCAATCCGAAGGTCATGATTGCCGCCTATCGGCTGCTTGTGGCGCGGCTTCATGCCGAGGGGGCCGATTGGAACTATCCGATTCACCTCGGCGTGACCGAGGCTGGGGATGGTGAGGATGGTCGGATCAAGAGTGCCATTGGCATCGGGTCCCTTCTTTCAGACGGGATTGGAGACACCATCCGTGTCTCGCTGACCGAAGATAGCGAGCATGAGATTCCCGTAGCACGGGCTTTGGTTGCTCCTTTTCATCATCGATCAGCGGCGATTTCCCCCGTTTCCGATGTCGCGCCGACCTGGGACCTCTTTGATTATGCTCGTCGGGACTCGGCGAGAGTTACACTCCAGGGCATCACGGGGCCGCTCTCCCTTGGAGGAACGGAAACCGTTCGAGTCGTGGTTCCACGACGCGTCGATGAAGCCGTGGCCAAGAATCGTAACAAACCGGGGCGCAAGGAACTGGGCGATTATCAGCCGGAGCTCATCCATGAAGAACTCCCTTTGGTGGAGATCGACCCGCGCTCGGAAAGCGAAATTGCCAGGGTCAATGCCCTCACCGAGCCTCACCTCATCACCGTGCGGGATGGTGTGGAGCTGGAGCCGATCGCCGCCTTCCGTCTGCTCGCCGCACGCGTTGCGCCACGACATCCGATCTTGCTGAAAGATACGCTCTCACCCGCTACAGGTGGAGAGTTCCTCGATCATCTCCTGACTTCCTCCACCGTGCTCGGCTCGCTGCTTTGTGACGGGATCGGGGATGCGGTCCTGCTCCGCGGTGAAGAGGCTCCGGGCCAGTCGCTGCGGCTTGCCCGCAATATTCTCCAGGCCTCGGGCATCAGGATATTTAAGACCGACTATGTCGCCTGTCCTTCCTGTGGTAGGACGCTTTTTAATCTTCAATCCACGACGGCTCGGATCAAGGCTTCGACCGCTCATCTCAAGGGGGTGCGTATTGCCGTGATGGGGTGCATTGTCAATGGCCCGGGCGAGATGGCCGATGCCGACTTCGGCTATGTGGGCGGTGCTCCCGGCAAGGTGAATCTCTATGTCGGCAAGCAGGCCGTGAAATTCAACATCCCAGAAGCCGAGGCGGTGGAACGCCTTGTTGATCTGATTAAGGAGCACAACCGCTGGGTCGATCCGGCTGCTTGTGAGAGTTGACGGAGAGCGGCGTTGGCCTGCGTTTGCCGTAGGATTTGTCTGCCGATCGTCCCCGATCAGGCATCCTCGGCTCGGCTGATCCTCGGACTTCTCAGCCTTCGCCTCGAATGACTAAGCCGCGTTCCAGCGCGCCTTTTCTACGGCCACACTTGGCCGCCTTGCTCTCCACCAATCTCACGGTGCAGCAAAGAGCATTTTCTAAGATCCTGGAGGTGGAGGGGCGTGTCCTCCCTGGGCCTTTGAGATGCCTGCCGCGAGTCGTTCAGCCAGAAGCTGACGCACGGCGGGATTCTGCAATCGGGCGTTTTCCTGATAATTGGAAACGAACCCCAGTTCCACCAGCGTCGCCGGACGGAGATTGTGATGCAGAACAAAGTAATGGCATGGTTTCACGCCCCGGCTGTGCGAGCCATAGCAGTCGTAGATGGAATGCAGGACATTTCCGGCAAAGGGAGCCGAGCTGGGATTGTAGTAAAACGACTCGACGCCCGTGACTGATCGACTCGGCGTCCAGTTGCAGTGAATGCTGACAAAAACTGCGTCGGGATGGGCATTGGAGATGGCTGCGCGGACGCCGAGCGGGATAAAGATGTCGGAATTGCGAGTCATGATCACATGATACCCCCTGGCCTTGAGCAGAGGGCCCAGGCGTTGGGCCACATCGAGTGTCAGCATCTTCTCGTCCATGCCCCGCACTGCATGCGCTCCATGGTCGATGCCGCCATGACCGGGATCAATCACCACGGTGCGGAAATTGGAGAGATCGGCTCCCGATTCAAAAAGGGCGCAGCCGGGCAGTAGCAGGACTGCCAGCATCGGGAGCAGGCGGAGTCCCAAAATGCGGGAAATGTTACAGAACTGAATCATGGGCATGACGACCGGAATCTATGTTGCTCCCGGAGAAATCGCAAGGTGCCTGTTGCCATGGGAAGCGCTGAATTGTTGTTGGCTGAGTCGAGGGACGACGGTCGAGAGTCGAGGGCTGCTGAATGCTGGCTTTCGACCCTCGACCCTCGACCCTCGACCCTCGACCCTCGACCCTCGACCCTCGACCCTCGACCCTCGACCCTCGACCCTCGACCCTCGACCCTCGACCCTCGACTTGGGCTCAAGGAGACTGAATGTTACAGAATCATAAAAGGCCAAACAGAATGAATGGGGAAATCTTTGAGCGCCCATTATTCTGACCGGAAGATGAAATACGGTCACTTTGACGACGCAAAACGCGAATATGTAATTGAACGCCCGGACACACCGCTTCCGTGGATCAACTACCTCGGCAGCGAGCAGTTCTTTGGTTTGGTTTCCAATACGGGAGGCGGCTACTCGTTCTACCGCGACGCTCGGCTGCGCCGTCTGACGCGCTATCGCTACAACAACATCCCGCTCGACTCCAACGGGCGTTACTTTTACCTCAGAGATTCGGAAACTGGCAGCTTCTGGTCTCCGACATGGCAGCCCGTGCGCCGCAATCTAGATTTCTACAGCTGTCGTCACGGACTCGGTTATACGATCATTGAGTCGGAAATGGAGGGCATCAAAGCCGAGGTCACCTACCTTGTTCCTCTCGGGGAAAACGCCGAGGTGCATCGCGTCCGCATTACCAATACCTCGGACCGCAAGCGCTCGCTCCAGCTTTTTAACTTCCTGGAATGGTGTCTTTGGGACGCCGCCGAGGATGACCGCAACTTTCAGCGCAATCTCAGCATCGGCGAGGTCGAAATCGAAGGTGGGACGGTTTATCACAAGACCGAGTATCGCGAACGCCGGGATCATTATGCCTATTATCATTCGGCGACGGCACCCGCATCGTTCGATACGGATCGCGAAAGTTTTGTCGGGCGATACCGCTCGCTGGAAAGTCCTGCGGCGGTGCTGGCTGGGAAATGTTCCAACAGCGTTGCCTCGGGCTGGTCGCCCATTGCCTCCTTCTGCTTTGACGCGGAGCTGGCTCCCGGAGAATCAAGGGACTTCGTCTTCGTGCTCGGCTATGTCGAGAACCCAAAAGAGGCCAAGTGGGCCGCGCCGGGTGTGATCGAGAAGACGCAGGCAAAAGCCCAGATCGAGAGGCTCGCTTCAAGCGAGGCCGTGAACGCCGCGCTCGCGGCGCTGGCCAAAAAGTGGGACGGTATCCTTGCCCCGTATCAGGTTGCCTGCGCCGACGAGAAACTCGCCCGCATGGTGAATATATGGAATCCCTACCAGTGCATGGTGACTTTCAACATGTCGCGCAGCGCGTCGTATTTTGAATCGGGAGTTGGCCGCGGCATGGGCTTCCGCGATTCCAATCAGGATCTGCTCGGCTTCGTCCATCAGGCGCCGGAACGAGCTCGCGAACGCGTCATCGACATCGCCTCGACGCAACTTCGCGACGGTGGCGCATTCCACCAATACCAGCCGCTCACCAAGCGCGGAAATGCGGACATCGGCGGCGATTTTAACGACGACCCGCTCTGGCTGATCCTGGGCGTCGGCGGTTACCTTCGCGAGACCGGAGACTTCGGCATTCTCGAGGAGAAAGTTCCTTTCGAGAATGACGCCGCGCTCGCCGAGCCACTGCTGGAGCATCTCTTTCGCTCCTGGCGCTTCACGCAGAACAACCTCGGCCCTCACGGCCTGCCGCTCATCGGGCGAGCCGACTGGAATGACTGCCTCAATCTGAACTGCTTCTCGGAAAATCCCGGCGAGTCCTTCCAGACGACTGCTTCCCGCAAAGGTAAAACCGCCGAGTCGCTCATGATAGCCGGCCTCTTCATCTATGCCAGCAGTGAGTTGGCGCGTCTGCTGGATGTCCTGGGACGAACGGATGAAGCTGCGGCAGTCCGCGAAAGCGCTGCGAAAATGACAGAGGCCGTGAACACCAGCGCCCGCGAGCCTGAGTGGTTCCTCCGCGCCTACGACTTCTTCGGCAATAAGGTGGGCAGCCCCGAGTGCGAGGATGGCAAAATCTATATCGAGTCGCAGGGATGGTGTGTCATGGCGGGCATCGGACTCGATGACGGCTTCGCGCGCAAGGCGCTGGATTCGGTGAACAAGCATCTGGCCACCCCGCACGGCATGGTGCTCCAGGATCCGCCACACGCCGACTATCACCTCGAACTGGGCGAAGTGTCATCCTATCCTCCCGGCTACAAGGAAAATGGCGGCATTTTCTGCCACAACAATCCGTGGATCATCATCGCCGAGACGATGCTTGGCAACGCGGAGCGCGCCTTCGATTACTACACCCGCATCGCTCCCGCCTACCGCGAGGAGATCAGCGACATCCACCGGCTGGAGCCCTATGTGTATGCCCAAATGATCGCCGGAAAGGCGGCGGCCCGGCATGGCGAGGCCAAAAACTCGTGGCTCACCGGAACCGCCGCGTGGAACTTTGTCAGCATCACCCAGCACATCCTTGGCATTCGTCCCGGTTTCGAGGGGCTGATCGTCCAGCCCTGCGTGCCGAAATCCCTCGGCGAAATCCAGGTGACGCGTCATTTCCGTGGCTGCGAATACAATATCACCATCCGTCCGGCTGGTGAGGGAGAAACCCCGGGGCTCACGGTGAATGGCCAGCCCGCTGCCGATTCCGAGATCCCTGCACAACCAGGAGGCCGGATCACGGTTCTCTCGCTTTCCTAAACCTCTTAAGACTGAAAACAGATGAAATACGGCTACTTTGACGACGCAAACCGCGAATATGTAATCACCCGGCCCGACACGCCGAGACCCTGGTCCAATTACCTGGGAAGCCTTGATTACGGTGCGATCATCACCAACAACGCGGGAGGATACTCCTTCTACAAAAGCGCGCTGACCTCCCGCTTTCTGCGAATCCGCCCCAACAGCGTTCCCATGGATCAGCCGGGTCGTCAGTTCTACATCAGGGACAACGAAAGCGGCGATTACTGGTCCTCCGCATGGCAGCCTGTCGGCAAGCCGTTGGATGAATACGAATCGGAATGCCGCCACGGAACGGCCTATACCGTCATCTCCAGCAGATATAGCGGCATCGAAACCAAATCGACCTACTTCGTCCCCCTCAACCAGAATTTCGAATACTGGATTCTTGAGCTCAAGAACACCAGTGACAAACCCCGCAAGCTGGGGGTCTTCACCTACTGCGAAATGGCCACCAACTGGCACATGTTCAACGACCTGACGAATCTGCAATACGCTCAGTTCATCAGTTGCGCCCGGATGGTGGACGAGATGCTCTGCATGGCGTCAGAGCCCTACATTCCCTTTGATCCGGAAAACCTGATGGACTGCAAGCGGCTCTGGATGTGTATGAATGGCGCTCCGCTCACCGACTTTGAAACCGTTCGGGAACGCTTCCTTGGATCGGTTTACAACACCTACGCCAACCCTCAGGCGGTCATCGACGGCAAGTGTTCCAATTTCCTTGCGGAAGGTGAAAATCCCTGCGGCTCCCTGCATAGCGACATCGAGCTGGCACCGGGTGAATCCAGGACTCTCGTGGTCATGCTGGGGCTCGGTTCGCCTGAAAGCCATGGATTTGCCGCCCGGGAGAAGTTTGGTTCCCCGGAGGTCGCGGCGCAGGAGCTGGAAAAACTCAAGTCCCACTGGCACGCCATGCTGGAAGGAATCAAGGTCAAGACTCCTGAAGGCAACTTCGACTCCATGGTCAATACCTGGGGAGCCTACAACTCGCTCATCACCTATGCCTGGAGCCGCCATGCCTCGCTGATTTACAATGGAGAGCGGGACGGCCTTGGTTTTCGCGATACCGTCCAGGACTTTTTGGGTGCCATGCCTCACCTCAAGGCGGCAATTCGTCCTCGTCTGGAACTGATGCTGACCGGCCAGCTCTCCACGGGTGGCGGCATTCCGGTGATCAAGCCATTCGAGCATACCCCTGGGAAAATGCCCGCGCTCAGCCCCGGCGAATACCGCAGTGATGACTGCT
>Ga0302320_10008527_pt1 | contig 22261 bp, 23 predicted proteins | sample Bog_T0_3_FD_202130 | JGI IMG/M metagenome (GOLD analysis project Ga0302320, IMG submission 202130) | Peat permafrost microbial communities from Stordalen Mire near Abisko, Sweden - Bog_T0_3 | ecosystem: Environmental > Terrestrial > Soil > Wetlands > Peat | place: Sweden: Abisko, Stordalen Mire...
CGTATGGCCGCGACGGGGTTTTCCACGCCACGGTGTTGCAAGCCAAGTGCGCCAGCAAGTACGCCCCCGCGCAGCCGAATCACCCCGGAACCACCCCGGCCACGCCCAATGCAACGCCGGCCAAACCGGCTGCCAGCCCGCGAGCAGGAAATGCCACAGCAACGGCTGTACACCCGCCCAACCCGGCTTCCTGAGGTGACGGCGCAACGAGCGGGTACGCAGGTCTGCGCCCGCCTGGATGGGGTTTCCAAGCTCTTTGGCTCGTTTGCCGCGCTTCGCCAAGTCTCAGCAAACTTTGAGGCCGGTCGGTGTTACATACTCATCGGAGAAAACGGCGCTGGCAAATCGACATTGCTGCGGATACTGGCTGGACTTCTTCGCCCCAGCTTCGGCACGGTGAAGGTGTTCGACAATCTTGATCCCCATGACGCCCGCGACAAGATCGGCTACATGAGCCACGCCGCCATGCTTTACGACGAGCTCACCGCCCAGGAAAACCTGCGCTACTTCGCGAGCCTTTATCCTGGTTGCGCGTGCCTTTCGCCAGCCGAAGCGTTACGGCAGGTGGGGCTTGATCCAGCCTTGACGCGTACACTGGGCCAGTATTCCCAGGGAATGCGGCAGCGCACCTCGTTGGCACGAGTGCTGCTGCCGGTGCCGCAACTTCTCTTACTTGACGAGCCATTTTCCAACATGGACGTGGAGTCCGCAAGGCAGATGGTGGACCTGCTGGCTGGGTTCCGCCAGGGCGATCGCACGATTGTTATCACTACGCATCAGCGTGAACTGGCCGCTCCGATTGCCGATTGGGTGCTGGCACTCAAGGCCGGGCGCGTGGCGTCAATGGAAGCTGGGTCCCCCACGATGGGTCTTCGTCGTGGGGGTGGTGAGCCCGGGACTCTGAGTTTATGAAGACCAATGGTGCTCGCTTTCTTGAGAACCTCGGCATTCCTTTTGAGCTTCGTGAGTACGAGGTCGATCCAACCGACCTTTCGGCTATCACCGTAGCCAAGAAGATAGGGATGCCGGCCGAGCAGGTGTTCAAGACTTTGCTGGTGACTGGCGGACCCGGCATCTACCGTTTCGCCGTTATCCCCGGTGATGCTGAACTGGATTTCAAGAAGCTGGCCCGCGCCGCCGGTCTCCGCAAAGTCGAGATGGCTCCGCTCAAGGATGTGCAGCCGCTGACCGGCTATATCCGCGGGGGCGTCACGCTTTTCGGGGCCAGGAAGCCCTATCCGGTTTATATCGATGAAACGGCTATCCTTTTTGACAAGATCAGCGTGTCGGCCGGCGCGCGCGGGACGCAGCTTATTCTCAGCCCCAACGATTATCTTCGCGCCGCGCAGGCCCTTGAAGTTGAAGTGCAAACCGCCGATTTGACGAAGGATGTTGCGGCAACCACCGGAAAATCTCCATCGCCTGAGGCGGGGCGCCAATGACGTCTGCGCTCTGGTCGCACCTGGTCAAGGATCTGCGCATTGAGTGGCGCTCGCGCGAAGCCGTCAACTCCATGCTGTTTTTCGCGCTCCTCGTCGTGGTCTTGTTCTCGCTTGCCTTCTCACCCCGCGGCGCCTTCTCCCAGGAAATCTCTGGCGGCGTAATTTGCGTCGCTACCTTGTTCGCCTCTATGAGCGCTCTCAATCAAGCCTGGGCCCGCGAAATTCGCCACCAGGTCCTTGACGCGCAACGGATGGCTCCCACCTCCGGCGCGGAGCTGTTTCTGGCCAAGGTGCTGGCCAATTTTTTCTTTGTTTCGATTGTGCAGCTGGTGCTGGCGCCGGTTTTCCTGGTGTTCTATAACCTGCGTATCGAAGGCCAAGCTTGGCAGTTGGCGGTGGTCTTGCCGCTGGGCACGTGGGCGCTGGTCGCGAATGGAACCTTTTTTGCGGCGCTCTCCATCCGGACGCGTAATCGGGAACTGCTGCTCCCGCTGATCCTGTTTCCCATCTTCATGCCTGCGCTGCTTGCGATGGTGCTGGCCACCGGATCGATCCTGACCGGTGACAGCGACCCGGGGCTCTGGATCAAGCTGCTCGTGGGCTATGACATTATCTTCACGACGGTGAGCTTGCTGCTGTTCGATGTGGTGCTTCACGCGGAATAGCATGGGTGGCTTCGAAAAACAGGTCGCTGAATAGAAGTGAAGCCGCGCCAGAAAGCTGCTTGACGTCCGGCCGTCGTAAACTGGACTCGTCCAGTCAGGATTCTAGATGAAAAAAGCGGCAATCGGCGGTTACATCGTTCTCACTCTCGCTCTCATGGCCTGGGGCTATTACCAGGCCATTTATGTGGCTCCTACGGACGCCATGCAGGGCGAGGTGTTTCGCATCATCTTCTACCACGTTCCATCTGCCAGCGTGGCTTTCCTGTTTTTCGCCATTTCTCTGATTGGGTCGATTGCGTTTCTGAGCTTTCGCCACAGCCGGCCTGCCTTCGCGCAGATGGGAGACGCCTGGGCCGTGGCGGGCGCGGAAGTCGGTGTGGTTTTCTGCACCGTGGTGCTGACCACCGGCCCACTTTGGGGAAGGCGCGCCTGGGGCATCTGGTGGACCTGGGACGCTCGCTTGACGACAACCCTTGTACTTTGGCTCATCTACGTCAGCTACCTGCTGTTGCGGCGGTTTGCTGCAGGCCCGCAGATGCAGACGCTGGCGGCGGTGCTGGGCATCTTCGGCGCACTCGACGTTCCTATCGTCTACATGTCGAATCGCTGGTGGCGAACGCAACATCCCGCCCCGGTCTTCGGCGGTGGCGAGGGTTCAGGCATGGATCCGGCGATGGTGAGTGTTCTGTTGTGGAACATGCTGGCGTGGCTGGCCTGGGGAATTCTCATCCTTGGGTTGCGTTACCGCGTAGAGCGCCAGCATCAGCGATTCGCCCGCCAGGAAGAACAGGCCGCGCTGAACGAAACGAGCGTTTGAACGGACATTAAACCTTAATCAGAATGGGGAAAGACAATGGATCAAAAAGCTCTTCTCGATCACCAATTCACGGTCGCGGCGTACGTTCTGACATGGGTAATTCAACTCGGTTACCTGGTGCTGCTGGGACTCAAATGGCGGGGACAAAAGCGCGAGGCGGGGCGCGCGAAAACGAATTCGCACTGAGATTTTGTAACGGTCAACATGTCATTCATTACAAGAAGCTTATAGAGCCGCCAGATCGGCTGTGATAGGGCTCACACATTGCGGCCATTTGACCTAATTTGTCGTACCACCTTAGTGCACACCACCATAGCACTGCCTTCTCAGCAAACCCGTATTAGTGGTATTTTACTTTCCTCTGACCTGGCAGATGATTCAGATGTGGACAGGCTCTCCAGAGCCTCCCAAGGAGCCCTACAATGCATGATCTTCTAATTGCCCTGGCTTTCATCGGAATGGTTGTTGCCCCCGCAATTGTTGCCGCCAATTCCGGCACCGAATCCACCGAAGAGGACTAATCCTCACGGCTCGATCGTCCCGGGCCGTCGTTGGCAACCGCTCCGCAAGGTCTCTTAATTCTTCAAGTCGCGCAGATGCTCAAGCCCGGAACGGCCAACGAAACTCTCCCGGGAATTGCCCTTCGTCCTTTCACCCGGTAGACTTGGGACTTGAGGGCCATACATGTTAGTCGTGATGAAAGCGCAGGCGACGCCGGAACAAATTCAGGCGGTCTGCGAGCACATTGAACAATTGGGATTCCGTGCCCACCCACTTCCCGGAGCCCAGCGAACCGCCATTGGCATTACCGGCAATCAAGGCGAAGTCGATCGCGGCAACCTTGAAGAACTCTCAGGAGTAGCCGAGGTTATCCGAGTTTCGAAGGCCTACAAGCTGGCCAGCCGCGACGTGAAAGAAGAAGACACAATCATCCGCTTCGCTGGAACCGACGCCACCATAGGCGGTCGGGATCTGGCTATTGTCGCGGGGCCCTGCTCAATTGAAAACCGGGATCAGGCTTTTGCCATCGCTGAACATGTATCGGCAGCGGGCGCACAGTTTTTCCGCGGCGGAGCATACAAGCCGCGCACCTCTCCTTACGCATTTCAGGGCCTGGGTCTCGAGGCTCTCCGCATCATGGCTGAGATTCGCGACCAGTTTGGCCTGCGCATCGTGACTGAAGCGATCGATAATGAGTCCCTTGAGCTTGTGGCCGAGTGGGCTGACGTCGTCCAAATTGGTGCGCGCAATATGCAGAATTTCTCGCTGCTGAAGCATGCTGGGCGCCTGCGCAAGCCTGTGCTGCTGAAGCGCGGCCTGAGCGCAACGCTCGAAGAGTTCCTGATGGCCGCCGAGTACATCATGAGCGAGGGCAATTACGAGGTTATTCTTTGTGAACGCGGGGTGCGAACCTTTTCCGACCACTCCCGCAACACCCTTGACCTGAGTATCATCCCGGCCATCCAGCGTGTGAGCCACTTGCCGATCCTGGTGGACCCGAGCCATGGCACGGGCAAGCGCGACAGCGTGCTGCCGATGGCCAGGGCCGCGGTTGCGACGGGCGCCGACGGCATCCTTGTGGAGGTGCATCATCAGCCGGAAAAGGCCCTCTCCGATGGACCGCAGTCGATCTATCCGAGCCAGTTTGTGCGGATGATGGACGAAGTGGGACAAATTGCCGCGGTTGTGGGCCGCAACCTGCCTCGAGGCATCCATATAGAAGCTCCGGCAGTTTAAGCGTGCCCGGTCCTTGCAGTGATTCTGAGCGAAGTGCGACGAAGTCGAAAGCCTCCCTGGGCCGAAGCCGAAGGGAAGCAGCTTCGTTGAATTCACGAGGATGGGCCGGCTCCAACCAAACCAGTCCATCTTTGAGCGTCGGACCCAAATCATGAAGCACGCCGCAACACGCCAGTTTTTCCCGTACATACTGCTGGCGCTGGCCGTCTCGGGGTGCCACACCCGCGACTTCCCGCAGTACCCGCCCAACTATCGCGAATATGGATACGTAACCAATGGCGGCAGCGGAACTGTGACGGTGCTTGACGTCGTCAATGTCCGCGTAGACCGCGAGCTGGCGGTGGGCCAAGACCCCGTGGCAGTGGCTGCCAGTCCCACTCGCAATGAAGTCTACGTGGTGAATTCCGGCAGTGAAAGCGGGCAGGGATCGCTCTCCGTGATCAATGCAGAAAACAATTCCGTAGCGGTGACGATTCCGCTCCATCGGCGCCCAAGAGCCATCGAAGTAAACCCAGGCGGGGCCGTTGCCTACGTGGCCAACGCCGGCTCAAACAGCGTTTCCGTGATTGACCTTAAAGAGCATCGCGAGATCGGGCAGATCGGTACCGGAGAAGAGCCTGTTTCAGTCCGCCTGAGTCCCGACGAGAGAACCCTCGTGGTCGCCAATCGCCGCGGCAATTCCGCCAGCCTGATCGATCCGGCCACCAACCGCATTCGCGCGGTATTTGAAGGCTGTCCCGGAGCATCTGATTCCGTGGTGCTGCCCGACTCTTCGAAAGCCTTCGTTGCATGTTCGGGCGGCCACCAGGTGATGGCCATCCTGCTTGCCCAGCCGAAAGCTGCTCCAGCCCAGCCCGATCGACTGGAAGCTTTCCTCGATGTGGGGCGAGCGCCGCTGCAACTGGCTCTCAAGCCCGACGGCGGCGAGCTTTTCGTTTCCAACTCCGCATCCGATTCCATCTCTGAAGTCATTACCAGCACGGACGATGTGGGCGGCGCCTACATGATGGGCGACGACCCGGTCAGGGGCCTTGTCTCCAGCGACAACGCGATGCTTTACGTCAGCAATCTGCGCTCCCAGTACGTCACTGTGTATTCGATCGAAGACGGCAAACGCATCGAGTCGATTCATGTTGGAGACGGGCCTTCGGCGCTGGCCTTTTCCCACTCCGGCTTCTTGCTTTTTGTCGTGGACTCGCGCTCTGGCGACATCGCCGTGGTCCGCGCTGGGACCGGCAAGCTGTTCACGCTTCTGCCCTCAGGCCGCGCGCCTAATGCGATCGCTGGGAAGTTTTATACGCTCCAATAAATCTCGAACTATTTCCTTGAGTCGCCTAACCGCGCCACGCTGAACTGCGCGCCGGCAAACAGGATCAGCCCCGAAATATAGGCCCAGAAGAGCAGGCCCACCGACACATAAAACGGCCCATAGAGCGCCTTTAAGTCTAGATGCGGAAGCACCTGCACGAAGATCAATTTGGCTACGAGCCAGATAATTCCTGTGACCACGGAGGCGCGCAGGACGGAACGAATCGGAACCTTGCAATTGGGCAGCAGCCAATAAATTGAAAAGAAGAACAGGATGCAGGCCACACCACTGGAGAAGGCCAGCCACATGTAGCTGATCCCCTCAAACACAAAATTGTCGGTGTGTTGGAAAAAGATAAATCCAAGCAACTCCCTCTGCCATGCACCCAGCAGGATACTCACAACGGCCAGCCCTACCATTAGAATCGCCAGCCCGAACGCAACCACTTGATTGAGGAGATAATTTCGGCTCCTGGTGACGCCCCACGCCTGATTGAGCGCAACTTCGAGGGGGAGAAAAATCCCGGTGCACGAAATCAGAATCATGATCAGCGAAAACACCTGCACGCCCTGCTTTGAGGCAGCTGCCTGCAAGCTGGCGGCAACGAAGTCCTGGTTCGACGGCATGAAGTAGTGCACCATTTCGCTGACCACGTTGACCATCATTGCCGAATGAAAGACAGAGTGCGAAAGCGTATAGAGGAGCACGATGAAGGGGATGAACGAAATAATAGCATTGGCCGCGACGCTGAACGCGAAGGTGTGCACCTCACTGTCAAGCAGGTAAACGATGAGCGCCTTGCCGTCCCTGCGCCAGCGAAACCATTTCGACTTGGTCGCCGGCTCCTGGCCGTCGCGTCCGGCAACTTTGACGGGCGATTCTTCCACCCCTACAGGCTCTAATACCTCAACCACGTATCACCTCTTGAAAACCCACAGTGCCCGCCTGCAACAAGGCGGCCACAGAAAAATGACTGGGAGTTGTCTTCAAGGATAACTTCTTCGGCGGGATTTGGCTGTGACGTCCGTAATGGGTGTGCACCTTGAAGATTCCAAAGGAACCGCAGTCATTCTTAGCCATTCTTGGATGATTTGCCGGAGTTCTGAATTTTGGCGGCGGCCCAGATTGCGGCGGATCGCAAGCCGCTATCAACCGAATCCACCCACTTTGACAGCCAAGGCATAAATCGATGCTGGGCACTGTTCCCCATCGCAACGGCGACGTTTCGCTGCAACCCGACAAAGCCCGACCGACGCAGCGGCGAGCCGTTGAAATGCGCCTCGAAGTCCTTCTCCGTCAATGCCGCCAGCCATTCCAGCGCCGGGTTCACCAACTCTGCGCGAGGCTCAAGTTCCGGATCGTTGCTGACGGGAGCTTTACGGTTCCACGGGCAAACATCCTGGCAGATATCGCAACCGAAGACCTGCCGGCCCATCCCTTCCATGAGTTCCGCCGCAATGGGGCCGCGATGTTCAATGGTCAGGTAGGAAATGCATTTGGTAGCGTCCATCTGATAAGGCGCAATGAGCGCGTTGGTCGGGCACGCATCGAGACAACGGCGACAGCTCCCGCACCGGTCTGGAACTTTGAGCGGCGGCTGGGCCTGCTCCACATCCAACGAGGTCAGCAGCACCGCCAAGAAGCCAAACGATCCAAGCCTGGGATGAATCAGGCACGTATTCTTTCCTGTCCATCCGAGCCCGGCTGCTGTGGCCAAGGATCGCTCAACCACTGGGCCGGTATCGACATAGGCGCGCGCGTCAAAGGCGCCGAGATGATTTTTGAGTTGCTCCTCCAACCCACGCAAACGTCTCAGAAGCACCTTGTGGTAATCGCTCGGTCGTCGCGCGCCGTTGTTATCCGTGCGGCCGCACCAAGCATAGCGCGCAATCCAGGCTGCGCCGGCTTCAGCGGGGTGGATGGAACGCGGCCGGTCGCTCTCATAATTGGCAAAGCACACAACTGCGGAACGTGCCCATGGAAATGGAGTTCTTATCCGCGACCGCACGAGGTCGCCGGCATCGTCGGTTCGTTCCAGGTAGTGCATGTGGCCGGCGCGGCCCGCACCAACCCACTCCCGAAACCGAGTTGCGTCTCGCTCTTCGTCCGCATATGGAATTGCCACAACCCCAACTTCACTGAATCCGGCCGTTTTACCTGCCGCTTTCGCTATATTCTCGGTCAGCGGGGTCTCGGCTTTGGGTAACAAATTGTTCACGGAACTTGCGGCACCTCGATCTGCGTATCGTACATTGTGTCCGGTTGTGAACGCCGAATGCAAAACTGGACACCGCAGGCTGCGGCAGGCATATTTGAAGGCTTCTATCTCTTTTGCTTGCAGTCCAGTTCGGATTTTGGGTTTGGTCGCAGCCGTGCAATATGAACTGCATGGAATACCGCTCATGTTCATTCAAAGATGCAAGAAGGTTTTCCGAAGGAGGTTTTTATGTCCCCCATGTTATGCACGGATGAAGTCGCCATGATGAACGCAGCAAATGAAAGCCTCGAAATGACCGAGTTGGTGAGAGGCCAGGACCAGCGCCTGCTGGAGCAGGTTGAACCGCTTGTTCGCGAGAGCAGCCTAGTGCTCGATCTGGGCTCCGTTGAGCGCATTGACGCGGCTGGAATTGCTGCTCTTATCTCTCTCTACCGCAGTGCGTGCGACGCGGGTCATCTTTTCGCGGTCAAGAACGCCTCGGTACGTGTGTCGGAGATTCTTACCCTGGTTGGACTCGACAGGATTCTTTTGTCCCAGAATACGACGACTTGTTCACATCTCGGTGTCGCGTACCGCGAGTCCGCCGCCTGAACTCCGCCTGCCTGGCGGGTGAAGAGACGCTCTTGGACTGCTTTACGTCTCAAACTGCGATATGAATCGCTATCCGCGCGGCGACCGGGTTTCGCACCAACGAATCGTATGTGACGCGCGGCACATGCAACCGTATACTTGGAGCGATATTCGTACTTGCGACTATTCAATCCGCTACGCGCAGTCGACGCCTGGATGACTTGCACGTGCTCAGCCCATCGAACTCATCTTCTTTCAGTAGGCTGAGCCTCCGTTCCGCCACCCACTCTTGTGGACAGCCGCTCATGCGGAATCCTAAATACGGAGGCTTTACCCCATGGCGCAGGGCGTGGTGGATCAGGCACTTGCTGAAAATGCAAGCTCAACATCAACTCAAACAAAATATGTTTACTTTTTCGGCGGCGGTAAGTCCGACGGAAACGGCCGCATGAAGGACGTTCTGGGCGGCAAAGGCGCCGGCCTGGCAGAGATGACCAACGCCGGCTTGCCGGTCCCTCCGGGATTCACCATCCAGACCGAAGCTTGTCGCGAGTACATGCGCGGTGCCCTCAGCCCTGAAATCGACACAGAAATGCACGCTGCTCTTGAGCGACTTGAAAAGCTGCAAGGTCAGAAATTGGGCACCGGCGAAAATCCGCTGCTCGTTTCTGTACGCTCCGGCGCGAAGTTCTCAATGCCGGGCATGATGGACACCATCCTCAACCTGGGCCTGAATGACAAGGCCGTTGAAGCGCTGGCCAAGCTGAGCAACAACCCGCGATTCGCGTATGACTCCTATCGCCGCCTGATCCAAATGTTCGGCGACGTGGTTCTGGATGTTCCGAAGAAGAAGTTCGAGCATATTTTCGACGGTGTGAAGGAACGCGAGAAGGTCAAGTTCGACTACGAGCTGGGACCCGACGCTCTGAAAGAGATCATAGCCGAGTACAAGAAGCTGGTTCGCAAGGAAACCGGCAAGGACTTTCCGCAGGGTCCGCTTGACCAACTGGTCCAGGCCCGCGATGCGGTCTTCAGGAGCTGGCAGAACGATCGCGCCAAGACCTATCGTCGCATCAACCATATCGACGATTGGCTGGGTACAGCGGTTAATGTGCAGGCCATGGTGTTTGGCAACCTCGGTGAGAATTCAGGCACCGGCGTAGGCTTCACGCGCAATCCGGCAACCGGCGAGCATGTGTTCTTCGGCGAGTATTTGATGAACGCGCAAGGCGAAGACGTAGTCTCAGGCGTTCGCACTCCGCTGTCAATCAGTGAGTTAGAGCGCGCCATGCCCAAGGTTTATGACCATCTCCGCACCATCACGTGGAAGATGGAAAAGCATTATCGCGACATGCAGGATTTCGAGTTCACCATCCAGGATGGCAAGCTCTATATGCTGCAGACCCGAAACGGCAAGCGCACCGGCCTGGCCGCAGTCCGCATCGCCATTGACATGGTTCGCGAGGGACTCATCACGCAGGACGAAGCTATCTTCCGCGTCGAGCCTAATCAGTTGTATGACTTCCTTGTTCCGCGCCTCATTGAAAAGGGCGAAAAGATCGATGTCCTGGCCACTGGCCTTCCGGCATCGCCCGGCGCGGCCGTCGGACAAATCGTCTTCACCGCTGAAGACGCAGTGAAGTATCACACCAACGGCGCCTATCGCAGCATTATCCTGGTTCGTGGCGAAACTACTCCGGAAGATATCGCCGGCATGGAAGTCGCAACCGGCATTCTCACTTCACGCGGCGGCATGACATCGCACGCTGCCGTCGTCACGCGCGGCATGGGTAAGTGCTGCGTGGCTGGGGCCGGCGAATGCACGGTCGACGAAGCGAAGAAGGAGTTGCGCGTCAAGGATCACACCTACAAGCAGGGCGACTGGATTTCGCTGGACGGCACCACGGGCCGCGTCATCGCGGGTCAGCTTAAGACACTTCCCGCACAGCCCGACGATCCCGATCTGGTCAAGTTCATGAGCTGGGTTGATCCGGTTCGCAAGCTGCGGATTCGCGCCAACGCCGATATCCCTCGCGACGCAAAGCAGGCTCGCCTGTTTGGCGCCGAAGGCATCGGTCTCTGCCGCACAGAGCACATGTTCTTTGCGGAAGACCGCATCGGCCACATGCGCACCATGATCCTTTCAGAAAACGAGAAGGATCGTCGCGATGCTCTCAAGAAGCTTCTGCCCATGCAACGCGCGGACTTTGTCGGTTTGTTCAAGGCAATGGAGTCTTTGCCGGTTACCATCCGCCTGCTCGATCCTCCACTGCATGAGTTCCTGCCGCAACGCGAAGACTTGCTCGTTGAGATTTCACATCTTGAAGACACCAAGCCTCGCTCGCCGAAACTCAAGGAACTGCGTCCGCTGCTGGCTCGCGTGCAGGAACTGCATGAGACCAACCCCATGCTCGGATTGCGCGGCTGCCGGCTCGGCATCGCATTCCCTGAGATTACCGAGATGCAGGCCCGCGCCATCTTCGAGGCTGCTGTCGCCGTCAAGTCCAAGGGCGGCGATCCACACCTCGAAATCATGGTCCCGCTAATCGGCTCCATTGAAGAGATGCGCAACCAGGCGGCAATCGTGCGTCGCGTGGCTGCGGAAGTCTTCAAGGAGAAGGGGGAAACCATCGAATACATGGTCGGCACCATGATCGAACTCCCGCGCGCAGCCCTGACCGCCGATCAGATCGCCGAAGAAGCTGAGTTCTTCAGCTTCGGAACCAACGATCTGACCCAGACCACGTTCGGCATCAGCCGCGACGACATCAACAACTTCCTGCCGGCTTATCTCAAGCACGGCATCTTCAAACAGGATCCCTTCGCAACCCTTGACCAGGCGGGCGTTGGCTTGCTGGTGAAGATGGCGACGGCCAAGGGACGCGCCACCCGGCCCAATCTCAAGGTCGGAATGTGCGGCGAGCATGGCGGCGATCCGGAATCCGTCAAGTTCTGCCACAAGATCGGCCTCAACTATGTATCCTGCTCGCCCTTCCGGTTGTTGACGGCCAGGCTCGCAGCGGCGCAGGCGGCACTCCAGGAAGTCCAGACGGGGCCAGACCTGCATACCGGCACCTGCTAAACGACGAGCCGGCTAACCAGCGAGGGCGTCCGCTTCGGCAGGCGCCCTTGTTGCGTAATGGATATCGCATCCTGAAAGAGCTCGGTGCCCCAGAGCCTGCCCTGAACTTTGCCGAAGGGTCTCGCCTTTGAGACCGGGAATCGAGGGCGCCTGTCGAGCAACGGCTTTCTCATCTTCCGCAGTTTTGAAAGGGCATGGCTTTCAGCCATGCCACAACAACCCCTTCAATAATGAAAATTAATCCGCGCGACAGAGTCGCGCGTCCACCCTCGTACCGGTACCAAGTTCCGCACCCACCTTCGCCAGCACCCCGTGCAATCATTAGAGGCAACGTGCCCGCCGAATACACAGTCGCGCAATACATCACCGAACTCCGCGCCATCCGCTCCACCGGTTCGGCGACCGCCGAAACCTCCTACTACCCCCCCACTTTCGCGACTCCTGAACGCCGTAGGCGAAAGACTCAAGCCCGTTGTCCTTTTTTCCACCCAACTCCGAAACTCCGGCGCGGGCGCACCTGACGGGGGCTTCTTTCCTCAACCGGCACGTCAGCGTCGCGGAACGGAACCCGACCTCCTTCAAAACCCCGAACGCGGCGTCGCCGAAATCAAGCCTGTCGACTGCAATCTCGAAACACTCGCCGCCAGCGAGCAGACCCTCCGCTACCTCCAGAAGTACAAACTCGTACTCATCACAAATCTTCGTCAGTTCCGCCTCCTTGAGTTAGATTCAACCGGCGCCACGCACACTCGCGAGTCCTACACCCTCGCCGAGACCGAAACCGATCTCTGGTCTGCGCCACTCGCGTCGTTTGCAAAACACAAAAGCCTGCTGCCCGATTTCCTCTCCCGCGTGATGATTTACCGCGCGCCCCTCGTCCAGCCGAAGGACGTTGCGTGGCTTCTCGCCTCTTATGCACGCGAAGCCCGCGCCCGCGCGGAAGATCATCCACTCGGAAGCTTCGACGCCGTTAAGAAAGCGCTCCAGGAATCGCTAGGAATAAAGTTTGAAGGCGAAAAGGGCGGACACTTCTTCCGCTTCACTCTTGTTCAAACCCTGTTCTACGGAATCTTCTCCGCTTGGGTCCTCTGGCGCCGTACTCCTGAAGCCCGCCAACCGAACGCGCACTTCAACTGGCAGCTTGCCGCCCAGTATTTACGCGTTCCCGTCCTTCGCAAACTCTTCTGGGAAATGGCCGAACCCGGCGCGCTCAACTCTGCAAAACTTCAGGAAGTCCTCATCCTTGCAGGCGAAGCCCTCAACCGCGTCCAACCGGCATTCTTCACCACCTTCCGCGAAGAAGAAGCGGTCGCCTACTTCTACGAACCCTTCCTTGAAGCCTTCGATCCCCAACTCCGAAAGGATCTCGGTGTCTGGTACACCCCGAAGGAAATCGTGAACTATATGGTCGAACGCGTCGATCATCTTCTGCGCACGGAACTCAATCAACCGCTCGGTCTCGCCAGCCCCGCCGTCCGCATCCTCGATCCCTGCTGCGGCACAGGAGCCTACCTCACTTCTGTTCTTCATCGCATTCACCGCACTCTGCGCGAAAACGCAGGCGATGAGTTTTTCTTGCCGATTAATTCAACGCATTTCGCACCAATTTCCGCCCAACTACACATAAACTTATTTAAATCAACGGCTTTAAGCTTTTTGTACGTCACTTCCCAGCGCGCCTTTTTTGCATCCAATTAGACAGATGTCTTCGTGCCCCTTCGCGTCCTGGGCCGCCGGGGTCCCATCTATACTCTCCGATACATGAGGCCACGCTCTTATGCTTATCCGTCTTGGATACGATATTCAATTTGATATCTCTGCTCCCGTAGCCATGGTTGCGCTGCTCAACGTCCATCCCTCCCGTGAACAGGACCTGGTTGAGCCCGATGTACTTCGCGTTGAGCCTGAGATCCCCATCACCACCTACATCGACAGTTTCGGCAATCGCTGCGCCCGATTTGTCGCACCGCCAGGGCGGCTCCGGCTCAGTAATTCGACCCTTATCCAGGACTCAGGTAATACCGATGAAGTGAACTTATCTGCGCGCGAAATGCCCGTGGGCGACCTGCCGAATGAAGTATTGAGCTATCTGCTCAACAGCCGCTATTGCGAGGTCGATCGCTTCCCGAGCATTGCCTTTGACTTGTTCGGACAAGTCCCGCCCGGATGGGGACGCGTGCAAGCCATCTGCGATTGGGTACACAGCAAGATCGCCTTCGACTACCAGCAGGCGCGCCCGACAAAATCCGCGCTCGATGTGTTTACCGAGCGCGTCGGCGTGTGCCGCGACTTCCAGCACCTGGCCATCACCTTCTGCCGCTCGCTCAACATTCCCGCTCGCTACGCTGCAGGTTACCTGGGAGACATCGGCGTCCCTTTGCGCCCACCCATGGATTTCAGTGCGTGGTTCGAAGTGTTTCTGGAAGGCCGCTGGTGGGCATTCGACGCACGCAACAACACGCCCCGCATCGGCCGAATCCTCATGGCCACCGGCCGCGATGCCGCGGATGTCGCCATCACAACTTCATTTGGATCCGCCAGCCTGCGCTACTTTTTTGTGGTCACCGATGAAGTGATCGAGGAATCGACAAACGAGTCTGGGCAAGCTGCTGATTCGGCCCCTCACACGGAACGATCGGACCGCTCGCTGGTGGAGGCGCCGATCGAGGAAGGAATTTCTACTTCGACGCCTCAGTCGGAGCGTAATACCCTTCCCGCGTGACCACGACCAAATCGCCTTTACTGGCCTTCAATGCGATCTTGTGGTATGCGCCTTCTTTATCCACGACGTCCGGCGTGTAGGTAAGCAGGTATTGCCCGCGGAGTTCTTCGGCGATGGAAGCGTAGATATCGTCAAGGTTGTCTTTTTTCTTGGCTTCGAAATAGCGGCCGCCAGTGCGCTCCGCAATCTTCTCCATGATTTTTTTCCCGTCGACCCCGGCCTCGCTCGATCCTCCGCGCCGGCCGCCCCCGCCCCCCCCACCCCCGGGATAACCGCCGCCTCCGCCGGGATAGCCGCCACCCCCAGTGCCACCGCGCCGCTGGCCAGGGAAGCCATTTCCGAAGCCGTTATTCTCCTGCTCGCCCTTGAAGTAGATGGTGTAAATCGTCAGATTCGCCCGGTCGGCTGCGTCCACAGCATCGTTCATCGATTCCTTGCTGCCGCGGTCCACGCCATCGGAGAAGACTACGAGCGCCTTGCGGCCATCTTTGGGCTTCATCAACTCGTCGGCGGCCAGATAAATCGCGTCGTAGAGTTGCGTTCCTCCGCGGCTGCGCGGCCGCTCACGATCATCCCCACTCGTCTCCGGCCCCTGGCTGGTGTTTTGCACCTCGCGCGAGGGGCCCATCTCATCGAGCTCATGGTGGAGCTTGTCGCGGGAGTTGGTGAAGTCCTCAAGCAGCTCAACCTCGCGGTCGAAGTGGATGAGGAACGCCTGGTCAGACTCGCCGCCGGCCTTGGCATCGGCGGGCAACATCAGGTCTACAAACTTCCCCGCCGCCTTGCGCTCGTTCTCCATGGCGCCTGAGACGCTGCGACTTGTGTCCACCAGGAGACCGACCCTGAAGGGCAGATGCGACTCGCGCGTGAAGCTCTTGATTGCCTGGGTTCGGCCGTCTTCGGTCAGCGTAAAGTCACTGACGTTCAGGCTGGTGACCAGCGCGCCTTTCTTGTCGCGAACCGTGACCGGCAGCACGACTTCGCGGGCTTGGATCTTGAGCGTTGCGGAAGGCTGATCGCTAGCCGGCTGCTGACTCAGGATGGCTGGCGGTGCGCAGAGCGCGGTGAGCATCGATAAGCAAAATATCTTTGAATTTCGCATATTGTTCAGGGGAGACACACTTTCACTCCGTTAGACGAGCCAAATCGAAGACCGTTGAGTGGCCGTTGCCAGCTTAACAGCGCGGTCGAACGCTCATGGAATCAAAAGTCGAGGAATTGGCTTGGGAACGAATTGGCAGCGCCTCCGGAAACTGATCCGGAATTGAGATCCAGCGGTTATTTGAAAGCCGGGCAACACTCCACAGGCCCAATTCCACCTCGATAGACCTTGAGAATTAAACATTTACGCAAGTCTCCTATCTTTTGGCTCGCCAAAGCGCAATCGAAAGATAGGTGGCACGGACCGGATAGGGTCGGCATACTTTTTAGAGCGCGCACACTGAGGGGCGGGGGCCCGGCAGTGGAGGGACTTCTGAGCAGGGAGTCCCGTGGCGCGCAGAACTGCAAGAACTGGCAGTTTATCTATTGACCGCGTGAGTGAAATCTTTTGCGCGCGAGGGGTTTCTTGTGTGGCCCAGCCCACCTTTTGGCAAAAAGGAAAAGCCCGCTGAATTAGCAAGCTTTAGCGGATATTGTTTGGTAGCGCTACCGGGAATTGAACCCGGGTTTTAAGATTGAGAATCTCACGTCCTAACCCCTAGACGATAGCGCCACTTTAATCAAAGACTTACACTGCGTGATCGCCCTTTACTATCCAACTTACGATCCATTCTGCTAGAACCCAACTGCTGCCGGAGGCTGCCGGACGCGAGTGGATAGTCAGCCCCGTTCGCTCGTCCAGTGATGGACGATCGTGAAGAATCGGACGCTCCGTGGATAGCATTTTTGGACATCGGATCAACCTTAAACAGTATCGCCGGTAGAACGGAAAATGGCAATTCGTTCACGTCGTGAAACAGAATGGGGAGCCGAATCCGAAACTGGTTCTGATTGACGGCGAGCCGGTCAGCTCTAAGGGCGGCCCCTTTTATCTCGACTGGCGCGAGAGCGACAAACAACACGTCCTTTGCATATTTTGTTGGGGCGAGTTTATTTGCATCGTGCCAGACTTGTATGATCCCGCAACGCAGCCAGTAATCGCCGCATCACATGCGTGCATTGGTCCTTGAAGTTGCGGTGAATCCGCGTCATATCCTCTGCACATGGTGCGGAGAATAAAGGGGGGCGCCTACATCCGTTGCCACCTCTCCGATCCGACGCGCATTCCACTGTTCTTGTCGAAACGAATAAGGCCTGAACTTACGGCCTCTCAACTCATTTCTTCTCGCTATCTTGGTTCACGCAGCAATGCAGCCACTTGTGCCGAAAGATCCTTGTAGACGTCTTCATCGAACGCACCGCTGTGGAGCCATCGCACCGCTCCAGCCTTGTCAAGCAAGACCAGGTAGGCCGCATCCGGCGACTGGTAGCCCATACGTTGCTTCCAGGAGCCGGTGTCGCCATAGACCGTGATCACGTTTTCCTGATCCTTCACCGGAGTTCCCTTGCGCATTCCGCTGTCGATGAACCACTTTCCCAGGCGAGCCATGCCGCCGATCATCGGAATCTCGTAGAACGTTACCTGGGGATTATCTCTGTAGTCTTTGCGAAAACGGCCAATCCACGCCTCAACAGGGAATCTCGAATCGTAAGTGAAACCCAGCGCAAGAAGGGCAACGCGGCCCGCAGCAGCATCAGGGAGTTGAGCTGGACGGCCAGTTAGAAATTCGCCCTTCAAACCGGGAAGCGTCTCATGCAGTTGAAGTGTTGAGATCAAGGCCGACGCCATCACAATCATCGGGAGAATACTCATGAGACTTGTCCTCCAATGGCGCGAGCGGTGGAGTTCTCGAACAGGTAGTGAGAGACAATCCACTGCTCTCCGTGTGCGTACCCGAACAATTCAGCGCAGGCCATGAAGAATACTCGCCACCTTACGAGCCAGCGCGTGGCCTCGTCCTTGCCGTAGACAGAGGAGAATATCTTGATTACCTCGCTTCTGTGATGGTCAAGAGATTGGAGCCATGCTTCGGAGGTTTTCTGGTAGTGAGTGCCGCTGAAGCGCCAGTGCTCGCGAATTCTGAATTCTTTCTGGAAGTAGAGCAGCAAATCGTCGCTGGGCATGACGCCTCCGGTAAAAAAGTGTTGTGCCATCCAATCCGAAGCGTCGCGGACCTCGTAGGGATAAGCGTAGCGGCTGTGCGAAAAAACATGCACAAAGAGTAACCCGCCGGGCCGCGACCACGCCGCAATCCGGCGCAGCAGTTCCGCGTAGTTGCGCATATGTTCAAACATCTCCACAGAAACAACGCGATCGAACTTCCTGTCGGTGCTGAACTCATTCATGTCCGCGGTGGCGACGGTAAGGTTTGTGAGTCCGCGGCGAGACGCCTCTGCGTCGATGAACCGCTTCTGTGATTGGGAATTCGAGACAGCCAGGATGCGGCTGTTCGGATGGCGGGCGGCCATGAAGAGCGAGAGAGAGCCCCAGCCGCATCCCAGCTCAAGCACGTCCTGGCCATCCTCAAGGCGGGCGCGCAGGCTGGTCTGAGCGAGCATCTCCTCCTCCGCATGCGCCAGGTCCTTCGTGCCGTCGTTCCACAGTGCGCAGCTGTACTTCATCTGCGGGCCGAGCACCAGGCTGAAGAACTCGGCAGGGACTTCGTAGTGCTGAGCGTTGGCCGCGTCGGTGCGGACTGCGATGGGACTTTGCCGCAATTGTGCGATGAATTGCATCAGGCGCTCTGCCTGAGCGGCGGGACCGCCCTGCTCTTCCTGGCGCAGCCGCTGCGCGACCAACCGCCGGATACCGATGCGAATGAGCCAATCCGGGAAAAGATCGCGTTCGAGCCATGAGTTGTAACCGGCGCTGAGAACGGGCGATGCTGCGAGAGTCTGGGCTTGCATGGGATTAACTCCTCGGAAACCAGGGCACAAACGCGCTTGTGGTCTCTTGATATCGGCGGTAATCCTCGCCCCTTGTTCGAAGTGCCTGGGCCTCAGTGGCGGGGATGCCGGTAACTTTGAAAAGGAAGTACAGCATGAGCGTAGGCGAGATCAGCGCCATGTAGCCGTACTTTGAATCGATTGCAAACAGGCAGAAGGAGACCCAGATGAGCCACTCGAAAAAGTAGTTCGGATGCCGGGAGTAGCTCCACAAACCGGCGCGGCAGGTTCTTCCGCGGTTCGCAGGATTGGACTTGAAGGCATTGAGCTGCAAGTCGGCAAAGATCTCCCCAGTCATCGCCACAACCCAAAGAGCAGCCGCTGCGTATTCGAGGATAGAGAACGCCGGTGTTGGGTTCACAGCCGCCAACAGGAACGGCGCCCCGAGCACGATGCACAGTGCGGCTTGGAACTCGAAAAACAGCAGGAACTTGAAGGCGATGTGGTTGCGCCATTGCGTGCGGAGTTGAACGTAGCGTCCCTCTTCGGGCTGGCCGATGACGCGCGTGAGCAGTAAGTAGAGTGCAAGGCGTATTCCCCAGATGAAGGCCATGGCGGCCATCATCGTGCGACGCGGCGCCCAACCCGTTCCCAGGATTCCGTAGAGCACTCCGAGCAGGGCCAATCCTCCGGCCCAGCCTGTGTCGACAATCGCCGCATTGTGCAACGGAAGATGAATCAGCCATAGCAGAAACATCAACCCACAGACAGCCAGCGCACCTACCAGAATCATCATGAGCATCGTGAGTCTCCTGTTGCGGGGCGCAGTTGATCCCGCATGGTCGAAAGCACGGGGAGAAGCAGCAGATAGAGCAGGCCGGTCGCGATGCTTCCCAGCAATAGCCACGCCACAATGGCGTGGATGGTCACGGTCCAGAGGATTGCCACAGCGGAGAAGAGATTTGTACGGATCAGCGCAAAAATATAAGTCACGGATAGCTCGGATGATTTCGTTCCGAACATCCATGCGCCAAGGCGCAGAAAGGGGATCAGTAAGACAAGCTGTAGCGGGTACACCAGCCAGTTAACAAGCTGTATAGCTGCCAGATTAAGCCGAAATACTATCGCCGCCAGAGTACACAGCAGCGCGGTGGAGCCTATTACCGGCGTCACTCCGAGTGTGATTCCCAGCGCAAGAGTGATGGCTATCTTCTCCGGCGTCAGTCCCTGGCGCAGCAGCTCAACAACGGGTGACACGACTTTTCGCTTCCAGAACGCCTCTTTCATGCCTGCCGCCTCCACAACATGGATTCGACCCGCTCCTCTGGCCTGAGCCGAAAAAGTTGAACCAGTACATAGAAAGACATTGCGATGTTGCCCAGGCCCATAATGAGCAGAAACCACAGCCCCCGAGCCCACAGACTGCGCTCCTTGTACACAACCCAGACATAAAACGTAAGGAAACCGAAGTATGCGTCATAGAGGGTGGCGACAGCCCAAGGGTTAGCCGCAAAGCCTGGCCACGCTGCCCAGAGACTCACAGAAAGCCCAGTGCGAACGGTCATTACGATCATGAAAACGAAGATGCCGCCAAACAGGAATTTCAGCAGAAGCTTCATCTGGCCCCCCTTTTCAGCCGGTTGAGATGCTTGTCCAACTCATCAAAGTTTTCCAAAGCCAATATCCGCTCGCTCCCGATAGAGGCAATCATCTTCTTCACGTCGCCACCGCCGAGCCAGAGTTCAGTGCGCTTGGGAAGTTTGGAGGCGATCATTCCGATCTCTTTGATTGTTCTTTCGCTAGGCTCACTGGCCCTGATGCTCAGCACAACAGCCCGCGGTGAGGTCCGCGCAACTGCATTCGCAATCTCCATAGCTGGCAGATTGGTTCCAAGGTAAAGAGCCTCAAATCCGCTGGCCACCGACAACATAGCCGCCACCAGGATGCCGAATTCATGCAACTCCCCAGCGGGCGTTGCAAAAAGAATCCGAATGGGCCGGCTAGACGGGGTGCCCGGGCGGACCATGCCGCCCAGAAGGTTACGCAGGATGGAGGAGGTCATGTGCTCCTGCGCAATGGTCAGTGTGCCGTCGTGCCAGCGATCCCCAACCAGCCGCATCAGCGGAATCACAACTTCGCCAACAAACTCGTGCACAGGCAGCAGAGCCGCCATCCTGCTGAGATGAGAGTTGGCTGTGGCATGGTCGAAGGTTTCAATGGCCTCCACGACGGTTTGCAGACCATCGCTCACGCCCTGAATTGCTCTTGCGGGTTCAGGGATGGTTGCGGCCTTGTTCGGTCCCGACAGCAGCTTCTCCAGCTCGCCGTCTGACAGGGAGGCAACTTGCCCGATGGCGTGCCCCCGGTCCACGGCATTCCGCAGCAGGATCAGCCGCTGTATGTGTTCTTCTCCATACAATCTGCCTCGATCGTCTCGGAGGGGCTTAACAGCCTGATACCGTCGCTCCCAGGCCCGCAGCGTATCGATGCTCAGGCCGGTCAGATTGGCCGTGACCCGAATGGGGTACCGTGCTGGACTCTTCAAGCTCACCCTTCAACAATAGGGCACAATTTCGATGATGTCAAGCGCTTGTCATGGACAAATGCTTGACAAAGGGATCGGGATAGAGCTATTCTCTGCCTACACTGTCCTGGGCTGGGCAGCGAGGAGGCTTGATGAGTCAACAATTGCGCAGCTATCAGTTCGGCTCAGTGGCGCTCTTTGTGCTGATCCATCTGAGTGTAGTCGCAGCCTTTTTTGTCCGGTTCTCACCCTGGTTGCTGGTCTGGACGGCGGCAACCTACGCGATCAGGATGTTCGCTGTGACGGCGGGCTATCACCGGTACTTCAGTCACCGCAGTTACAAGCTGGGACGCCGCGCTCAATTCGTTATGGCTGCTCTGGCGCAGAGTTCCGGCCAGAAGGGCGTGCTTTGGTGGGCAGCTCATCATCGCCAGCACCACCGTCACTCAGACGAAGAAGCGGATGTTCACTCCCCCTGGCAGCGGAACTTCTGGTGGGCGCATGTTGGGTGGGTCGTGTCAAATGAGTACGACGCTTTCGACGAAAGGCAGATCGCAGATTTTGCGAGGTTTCCGGAGCTGCGCTGGCTTGATCGCTACCACTGGGTTCCGGCGGTGGTGTTTGCAGCTCTGGTACTTCTGATTGGCGGCCCAGCGGCCTTTGTCTGGGGCTTTCTGGTTTCGACAGTTCTGCTCTACCACGCGACGTTCTGTATCAATTCTTTGGCTCACGTCTTCGGGAGCCGTCGCTTCGACACGCCAGACCAGAGCCGCAACAACTGGCTGCTGGCTTTGCTCACCTTCGGTGAAGGCTGGCACAACAACCATCATTTCTCAATGGCCAGTTGCAGCCAGGGATTTCGCTGGTGGGAGTTGGATATCACATATGGCGTGTTGAAAGTTTTGAGTTATCTAGGTATTGCACGCGACTTGCGGCCGTTTCGGATTCCGAGAAGCAATGTATTCGGGGGCATCTGATGCGCGTTGCGATCGTTGGCAGCGGCATCTCCGGCCTTGCGGCAGGTTGGTACCTGAGCCGCAAACACGAAGTCTCACTCTTTGAGAAGCAGTCGCATCTCGGAGGTCATACAAACACCGCACGGGTGCATACGAGCGGCGGTGTGATGCCGGTAGATACCGGTTTTATCGTCCATAATGATCGGACCTATCCGAACCTGGTGCGGTTGTTTGCGGAACTGGGAGTGGAAACACAGCCCAGCGATATGTCCTTCTCGGTCTCAAGCCGGCA
>Ga0302320_10008529_pt1 | contig 22258 bp, 22 predicted proteins | sample Bog_T0_3_FD_202130 | JGI IMG/M metagenome (GOLD analysis project Ga0302320, IMG submission 202130) | Peat permafrost microbial communities from Stordalen Mire near Abisko, Sweden - Bog_T0_3 | ecosystem: Environmental > Terrestrial > Soil > Wetlands > Peat | place: Sweden: Abisko, Stordalen Mire...
TCCCTGCTGGGAATTATCCAGGCTAAAGATCTGACCGATGAACATCTCTTTAGCAACGGCGGTTTAGGGGCCAACCATTTTTCATTCCGTATTCACAGCCGCGACTTCGAGGGCATGATCAAACATCTGGAAGCTAATCAGGTCAAGATCGAATTAGCCAAAAAACGCCCGAACTCATGGTCGATCTATTTCTATGATATAGACGGTAACAAGCTGGAAGCGACCGCCTGGCCGCTGGAAGATCTCTAGCCGGGCACAAAATCCATTTTAGGTGTGATCTCCAGGATAGTCTCCGCGATCAACAAAGCTGAAGAATCCAGATCATCCAAACAGCAGGTTTCCACCATCGTGTGCATGTATCGATTGGGCACGCTGATCAAGGCTGTGGCCACACCATCACGGCATAATTGCATGGCTCCGGTATCAGTACCGTCGGGTCTGCCCAAGGATGAGAATTGATAGGCAATTTTCTTGCGCTTGGCGACATCAATGAACATTTTTCCCAAAGCCCGATTGATCGCCGGCCCCGCGTGCAGGACCGGGCCCTTGCCCAGCGCCACTTCACCGACCATCCGTTTATCAATGCCCGGAGTGTCCGACGCAAAACCCACATCCACCGCAATGCCCACCCTGGGATTAATGCCCCAGGCACTGGTGCGCGCCCCGCGCAACCCCACTTCTTCCTGGACGGTAGAAACCCCGTAGACCCCGATATCTTTGCGTAATTTCTTGGTGCTAAGGATCTTAATGACCTCAGAAACCACAAAAGCCCCCGTCTTATCGTCACACCCTTTGGAAGAAAAAATATTATTACGCAACTCTGTATAATTAGGCGCAAAAGAAACAGCATCGCCTAAAGCTACCACCTTGAGCGCATCCTCCCGATTTTGAGCGCCGATATCCACCCACAAGTCCTTGATCGGGACACTTTTATTGCGATCACATTCTTCCATCAAATGAATGGGTTTCTTGCCTATTACGCCGTCAATGAATCCTTTTTCAGCCTGCACCTTCACGCGGCTTCCCGGTAAAACACCGGAGTCAATACCTCCGACCGGCACAACACATAAAAAACCTTCCGTAGTGATATGGCTGATGATAAAACCGATCTCATCACAATGCCCGGCGATCATGATCTTATATTCCGCCTTGGGATTTAAAACAGCAATGGCATTGCCGTGCACATCCCGCCTGATGGTTTGTGCGTATTGTTTGGTGCGTTTCGACCACACGCGCTGACTTGCTTCTTCAAAACCGGAAGGTCCGCATTGACTTAAAAAATCTCGTAAAAAACTTTTAGACTCACTATTCATATAGTTTCTCCGTTAATGCCCATATCGCTGATTAATATAATTCTCCAGAATATCTATAAATTCTTCCTTAATATGCTCACCTTTTAAGATCTTGAATTCTTTACCGTCGATATATACCGGCGCCATCGGATTCTCAGAGGCCCCGGGAAGACTGATGGCGATGTCGGCATGCCGGCTCTCGCCGGGTCCGTTGACCACACAACCCATAACCGCGATCTTCATCTGTTCAATGCCGGGATACCGCTTTTGCCATAACGGCATTCTTGATCTTATATGATTGTTGATCTCCAGCGCCAGATACTGAAAGAAATCAGAAGACGTACGCCCGCACCCCGGACAGCTCGTTACCGACGGTGAAAAGTAACGGAACCCCATGGATTGCAAAAGCTCCCGGCACACCTCAACTTCCCTGGAACGGGAAACATTTGGTTGAGGGGTCAAGGACACCCGGATGGTATCGCCGATCCCCTCCTGCAGCAGGATAGAAAGCGCTGCGGCGGAAGAAGCTACCCCTTTGATGTCTGCCCCGGCTTCAGTTAATCCCAAATGCAATGCCAGATCGCATTCACGGGCCAACTGCTGGTAGACGGCTACCATATCCTGCAAGACCGACATTTTGACACTTAGAACTAATTTTTCCTTGGGCAGTCCTAATTTTAATGCATATTCGGCCGACTGCAAAGCGCTTCGCACCATGGCCTCACGAGTAACCACACCTGGATCCTTAGGATTAGATGACCTGGCATTATCATCCATGAGTGTTTTTAACAATTCCTGGTCTAAAGATCCCCAGTTAACCCCAATGCGTACGGCCTTGCCCTGATCAACGGCTATTTTAACGATCTGGGCAAAATGATCATCATGCAGACTTCCACGGCCGACATTGCCGGGATTGATACGGTATTTATCCAGTAGTTGGGCAGTGCGTGGATTTTTACTGAGCAGGGTATGTCCGTTAAAATGAAAATCTCCTATGATCGGCGTGTCGATACCTTCCGCGCGTAACCGAGTGATCCCTTCAGCCGCTTTCTGAGCGGCATCATGGTCATTGATCGTCCAGCGGACCAGCTCAGAACCGGCCGCGATCAATTCTTTGGTTTGAGACAGCGTTCTGTCCACATCCGCAGTCGGGGTGTCGGTCATCGACTGAATACGTATGGGATAGCTCCCCCCCAGTTTAAGCCGACCGATAGTTACGACAGGAGTTTTTCGACGAGAAAACATTTGAATTTACACCTTTGTCATTAATGATATAATTGAAACGTATTATAGGAAATGTACGGGTAAAAAGCAAGTTAAGAAGATGCCATGGAAATATTTCTAGCTAAAACTCAAGGATTTTGTGCCGGAGTTGCCAGTGCGATCGATATCGTCGAATTAGCGTTGAAAAACTACGCTCGGCCTTTATATGTCTATCATGACATCGTTCACAATACTTCTGTGGTTAATGATATGAAAAGCCGCGGGGTGGTGTTTGTCGAACATTTGAAAGATGTCCCTCGAGGGTCCCGTGTCATTTTCAGTGCCCACGGTATTCCGCCTGGCCTGATCCAGGAAGCTCTTGACCGACAATTAAAATATGTTGATGCTACCTGTCCTCTGGTGACTAAAGTCCACAAAGAAGCTGTTAAATTCTCTGATCAACATATCGACACTATACTGATCGGCCACTTGGGCCATCAGGAAATAATCGGCACTTCGGGCTATGTCGATTTGGACCTGCTGCATATCGTTGAAAATGAAAAAGACATTGATTCTTTAACCATCGATCCGGAAAAGACCGTTGCCTATATCACCCAGACCACCTTGTCGGTCAATGAAACTAAGAACATTATTGACAAATTACGCATTAAATTCCCTAAACTGATCTCCCCCTTGGGCTCAGACATCTGTTATGCCACCCAAAACCGTCAGGACGCGGTCAAAGAACTAGCCGGTTTTTGCGACATCATCATCATTTGCGGGTCTGCCCACTCGTCTAACAGCAATCGTCTGCGCGAGACCGCCGCACAGATGAGGGTAGCTAGTTATATCGTAGATACTGCCGCAGAGCTGGATTACGACATTTTAAAGAACAAGCACAAAGTCGGCATAAGTTCCGGAGCCTCCGTCCCTCGTTATCTGGTCGATGATATCATTGATAAGATCAAGATCTTTGATCCCTTATCCATTGTCCATGAATTTAACAATCCGGAAAAGAATATCGTATTTCCCGTATTACAATTTAAGGAGTAATATGGCTAAATTAATTAAAAGGCTTTAGTAGTACTTTCTTGCTCGTCGTACCTTATTGCCATGGCAAAACTGATCATAGATAATGTAACATACGAAGTACCTGACGGCCAACCAATAGCTCAAGCCTGCGAAACTGCTGGGATTCCGTTTTCCTGTAATTCCGGTGTTTGCGGATCTTGCCAGATCAAAGTGCTGGAAGGCACAGAAAACATCAATGAATTAACCAAAGAAGAACTGGAATTGGGGCTTGACCGCCAGCACCGTTTAGGATGCCAATGCAGGATCTTAAGTGGAACAGTAAAGGCAACCTATTAAATGTTTATTCTCCAGGAAAACCCCATTGATCCCGCTCAGGCCAAGAATATGATTTGCCATACGCCCCAAAATGGTGCCTTCGTTTCCTTTGAGGGAACTGTTAGGAATGATGAACACAACGGCAATTCTGTCAGCGGACTATTGTTTATCGCTGATGCACCAGCATGCATGGCTGAAGGCGAAAAGATCATCCGGGAAGCACTTAGTTCGTTTCCCATCACCGAGGCGATTTGCATTCAAAGGGTCGGGCATTTGAAAGTAACGGAAACTGCCGTATGGATCGGCGTGTGGGCATCTCACCGGGATGAAGCTTTCAAAGGCTGCCGCTATATTATTGAAGAAATAAAGAAACGCCTGCTGATCTGGAAGAAAGAATTCTATTCCGACGGCAGCCAACAATGGATACATAGAACGCACCCATCAATTAATACATAATATGAATATACGAACTCCTGCTCTTTTATCAAATTACACCACTTTTAAACTTGGAGGATCATGCCCTTGTTTGATCGAGTGTGTTAGTCCTGATGAGCTTATCCAAACAGTCCGTGACCTCCAAAATAAAAAAACACCCTTTCTTTTAATAGGCGGCGGCTCTAATTTGGTGATCTCTGATCACGGCTTGGACACCACCGTTATCCGCTATGTATCTTCCACTCCCCTGATCGAACGCAACGGCCAGGAAATCACCGTTTGCGCAGGAACCATATTGGACGATGTTGCGCTCTTTTGTGTTAATGCAGGCCTGGATGGTTTAAATTTTACCACGGGGATCCCGGGAACTGTCGGTGGTGCTGTGGCGGGCAATGCCGGGGCCTGGGGCAAACAAGTCGGGGACCTGGTCAAAACGGCCGTGATGCTTGACCGGCAAGGGCAAACCAAGACCGTCGGTCCTGATTATTTTTCCTTTTCTTATCGCCATTCGCGGCTCCATGATACAGATGAAATAATTGTGTCCGTCACCTTTTCTCTCAAACCGGGCGATCTTATCGCTTTGGCCCAAGAACGCGCTGATATCCTTAATAAACGGCATGACAAGCATCCTGACCTTAACACGCATCCTTGTGCCGGTTCATTCTTCCGCAATATCGAACCTACTTCAAAAGCCGATCGCCGCCAGGCCGCAGGCTGGTTCTTGGAAGAGGCCGGCGGCAAAGATCTGAAAGTCGGCGGCGCCTATATATTTGAGAAGCACGCCAATATTATCGTCAAGACCCCGGGCGGTTGCGCCCAGGATGTATATGACCTGCATTTAAAAATGATCTCCTCGGTCAAAGAAAAATTCGGTTTGGAATTGACCCGCGAAGTCCGTTTTGTAGGACAATTCAACAACACCCCGCAAGGTTCCCAAGAAGGTTTTTGGTAAGGCCCTAAATTTATTTGACGAAAGATGATTGGAATGATATTATTTCTCTTTCCCAAATATTTTCTTAAAAATGGAGGCAGGTAATGAAACGTTCAGTGATTGGATTTTTATTCCTAGGATTTGTCTTTCTTACTCCCGGACAGGCAAAAGCGGATATTAACTTCGATTTTACCGGAAATATCGAAAGTTCTTCCCCCTATGGACTGGATTTGGGATCTACCCATTATGACATGTATTGGTTGAACCTAAGCATGAACTCTGATCCCGTCACCGTTAATTCCGGAGACACCATCAACGCAACAGTCACACTTGATAAACCGCTTACAATCCCGGCTTCTGTTTCCTATACATACCTTGGACTCTACCTTACAACTTCTACGGGTTATTACCCTAATATCAAAACCTCAGCGATAGGAGGAACGATCGATTTTTATAATCAATCCACTGTTCCATTTATGACCGAATCTTTAAACGATACCGGGACTGAATCTCAAATTGTCCCATCGATCGTTTTCAATCCACCGGCTAACGGAACAATCACATTCGATAGTCTAAAATATACCGGTTCACTGGCACAGCTCACTGACGTTTCAGATCCAGACAATCCTGAAGCTTCATCCCTATATATTGACGGCGGAATGCTTCACTATCAACTTACGCATAATGATGCTAACAGCGTTGTTCCTGAACCATCCACCCTATTTCTTTTTGGTATTGCCGGATTAGGGCTTTTAGGGTTAAAAAAATTTAAGATCTTTGTTTAAACAAGGCTATATTTTTAAACCGCCGCAAGTTATTTCATACGACTTGCGGCGGTTTTATTATAATTGACCGCAAAAAAACCGGGTCTTTACCCGCCGATCTGATACATTTCTATTTTTGGCGCCGGTAAGGATTTGTGTCGCAGTTGGGAGCGGAGTTCGGAATAGCAGTCATCGCGCTTCATCCATATTTTCTGGATAAAATCACTTAAAAATTCATCGCCGGCGCCTTTTCTTAAAATAGCGCTGACATCTGTCCCATAAGAAGCAAAAAGACAGGTGTATATCTTCCCGTCTGCCGATAAACGTAAACGGTTACAAGTACGGCAAAATGCCTTGGTCACCGAGGATATAAAACCAACTTCGCCTCCCCCATCCTTAAAGCGATAAACTTCGGAAGTCTCCGCTCCATATGGGCCTGGAATTTGCTCTAAAGGAAACTGCGCGTTGATCAAAGCAGCTATCTCTTGAGAGGGCACAACCTGATCGATGTTCCAATGATTTTGATTGCCCACATCCATATATTCGATAAAACGCACGCTATGCGGGGTACCGCGAAAGTACTTAACCATATCTGGGATCGTATGGTCATTGACCCCGCGCTGGATGACCGCGTTGATCTTGATCGTATCAAATCCAGCCTTCTCGGCGGCACGTATCCCTTCCAACACGTCCTTGACCGTCCCTTGATCCCCGCTCATTCGACGAAAAACAGCTTCGTCCAAAGTATCCAAGCTGACGGTTAAACGGCCAAGTCCGGCCGCTTTCAAGCGGTCCGCCCAAAGGCCAAGTAAAGCCCCGTTGGTCGTCAGCGCCAGATCATCAACCCCTTTGATCGCGGCCAATTGACGGATCAGCCCATCAAGGTCAGGCCTTAGCAACGGCTCTCCTCCGGTCAAACGTAATTTAGAAACGCCAAGACCAACAAAAACCCGCACTAACCGCACGATCTCGTCAAAACTTAACCATGCTTTTTTATCAAGATACTGATAGGCATGATGGAACTTTTCTGAGGGCATACAATAAGGGCAACGGAAATTACAGCGGTCGATCAAAGAGATCCGCAAATCGTGCAATGGTCTGTTTAAAGCATCAATGACTGACATAGTAGTTTTTCATATGTGTTGGGCTAAGACTCCCCAGCGGGGCCTGTCTCAGGCTTGATATTCAGGTGCTCCTAATTCGAGGGCAACCCTATCAGCGTCAAGAACAGGGGTTTCCCTTAATCGTCCCATTGTGCAGTCTCCGTCCGCCCCTGAACATCAAGCCTGAGCCACCCGCCGCAAACCTTGCGACTACTACATAATCCTTGCAAAGGCTGATGTCGATATGTTTTCCTGCGTATAAAAATCTGCACCGTTGCATTTGGCTACCACCTGTCGCGTAACCAATTTCTTGGTACCAACGTTGCCAACATGAACGGCAGATTTTAGCAGGAAAATATATCGATATCAGCCGTCCATAGCTATTTAGTTTGTCACTCTGTGGATACGGTCTTAGTTTTTTCCAACGATCCGTGCATGGTGTGCCAGCTTAATGAGGCGCATTTGACCCTGGCGGGATATTGCCAGATACCGGAGAAAACGGCCAGCTTTTCTAAATGATTGGACTGGTTGTCAGGCTTAAGTTCGCCGATCACTAATTTGTGGAATTCCTCAAATAACACGCGCGCTTCATCAACAGTCTTTCCCTTCAGGCTGCTGGTCATCATAGAAGCTGAGGCTTTGGAGATAGCACAACCGGAACCTTCAAAGGCGGCATCTTCTATAACACCGTTAGCATTCACATTCATGTACACCCATAAATGATCCCCGCAAAGGGGATTATAACCTTCTGCAACATGCGTCGCCCCCTCGATCTTTCTAAAATTCCGGGGATTGCGATTATGTTCGAGGATCGTCTGTTGGTATAGTTCTTCACGCATGTGCTTCAACTCCCCTTATTTAAAGATTTCTTTGGCTTTATAAACTGCTTTGACTAAACAATCCAGTTCTTCCTTGGTGTTGTAGAACGCTAACGACGCTCTAGCGGTGGCCGGCACTTTAAAGAATTCCATTACCGGTTGGGTACAATGATGTCCGGTGCGGATCGCTACCCCTTCTTGATCGACAATGGTGCCCAGATCATGAGGATGAATGCCTTCGACCACAAAAGACAAGATCGATGTTTTTTCCTCCGCCGTACCGATCAATCTGACACCGGGAATAGAAGATAAAACTTTGGTGCCATGCTCCAGCAGATCCTTTTTATGGGCAGCCATATTGTCCAAGCCAATGGATTGCACATACCTCAACGCCGCGCCCAATCCTATAGCTTCGGCAATAGCCGGTGTACCTGCTTCGAATTTATAGGGTAAAACATTGTAAGTTGTTTTAGCAAAGCTGACAGATGCGATCATGTCACCGCCACCCTGATAAGGCGGCATGGATTCCAATAATTTCTGTTTGCCGTAAAGAACGCCGATACCGGTCGGACCAAAGATCTTATGCCCGGAAAATGCAAAGAAATCACAATCAAGGGCCTGTACATCTACAGGTCGATACGTCACGGCCTGAGCACCGTCGATCAAGACCGGAATACTCCGACTATGCGCTTCCTTAACAATTTGAGCGACCGGATTGATGGTCCCCAAAGCATTGGACACATATACCACCGAAACCAACCGCGTTTTAGGCGTCAATAAACGAATAAATTCATCCCAGATCATGCCCCCCCTGTCATTGATAGGAACTACTTTCAGCACACATCCAATTTGCGCACAAAGCATCTGCCAGGGGACAATATTAGAATGATGCTCCATATACGAGATGAGAATTTCATCGCCTTCCTTCAAAAATGCACGGCCAAAAGACTGGGCCACCAGATTGATCGACTCGGTTGTCCCCCGGGTAAAAACAATTTCCTGCGTACTTTTGGCATTGAGGAACTGTTTGACCGTTTGGCGGGAATCTTCATAGGCCTTGGTCGCCTGTTCACTTAAATAATGCACCCCGCGATGCACATTGGATGTCTCCCGGCTGTAATGGTCACTGATGGCGTCGATCATACATCGGGGTTTAAAAGTCGTGGCGGCATTGTCCAAATAAACTAAAGGCTTCCCATGAACCTTAACGCTGAGGTTAGGAAAATCTTGTCTTAACTTTTGTACGTCGAAGGTCATATTACAATTTAACTTCCGGAAACTTCTTTAACAACAGACGGCTTAATTTCACCCTGACAGCATCAGTCTTGATCGTATTGATAATATCGTCAATGAACCCTTTGGATAGTAACTCAATGGCCAATTTTTGGTTAATACACCGGCTTTGCAAATAGAAGATCTCTTCTGGGCTTAACTGACCGATGGTCGCCCCGTGCGTGCACTTGACGTCATCTGCGAAAATTTCCAGCTGCGGCTTAGTGTCGACGCGGGCCTCGATACCTAACAATAAATGTTTATTAAGCTGATACGCGTTGGTTTGTTGGGCCTGAGGATGAACATAGATCTTGCCGTTAAAAACGGCCCGGGACTTATCATTCAACAGCCCCTTATAAAGCTGAGAACAGGTGCAATCAGGTTGCTGAATATCCAACAAAGTGTGATTATCCACATGCTGGCTGCCGTCAATGGCGTATAAGCCGTTCATGATCGTACGGGCCTGCCCACCTTTAAGAAAAATGGAGAAATTATGACGGCTTAATTGCCCACCGTAGTTGAATGAAAAAGCGTCCAGTAAACTGCCTTTCTCCTGCCAGATGCGCGTGGTCCCGATATGTACGGCTTGATGGCCCTCCGCCTGAACCTTGCAATATCCCACCTCGGCGTCTGAGGCGACTTTCATATCGCTGACGGCATTTGAAAAATAACGTACCGGCTCAAAACAGATGTGACTTTCCAGAATATTCACCTTAGCCGCCTCTCCAACGCTGATAAAACTACGCGGAAAGACAACCGTGTCATCGGTAATACCGCTGGTCACATGAATAATGTGGACTAACGGCTCAATGACTGCCTCTGGGGACACTTGAATAAAAGCTCCGTCAAGAAAAAGTGCCTGATTCAACCATAAGAAGGCTTTAGTATCATTGGCGGTTAACTTTGAAACGGTTTCCTGGATTTCCGCATTGTTATGGTCCAGGGCTGTATGCAATGAGGAAACCGTCAAACCCTGCGGCAAATGTTTCAGATCTGAGAAACCCTCTTTCCACAAAACACCGTTAACCAAAACCACATTAATGTCTTTATTATCCAGATAATCCAGCAGTTGCTTTTCTTCGATCAATTGATGCCGTGAGGGTAGTTGAAAAGAACGATCAAGCCCGTCTGTCAGAGACGTGTATTTCCATTCCTCATCTTTGATGGTCGGAATACCCGCCTCGATCCACTGGCCAAAGCATCTCTGACGAAATGTTTTAAGCCATGCCCCCGAAGCATTCTCTAATTTTGACCGATAAAGTTCAAGTCCTTCGATCTTCATTTGATCAACCAATCATAGCCTCGATTTTCGACTTCCTGGGCCAACTCTTTACCTTCAGATCTAACGATCTTGCCGTTGTAGAGAATATGCACAAAATCAGGCTGGATATAATTCAGCAGGCGCTGATAATGCGTGATCAAAATGACCGCATTGTCGGGACGGCGCAATTTATTGACCCCTTCGGCTACGATCTTCATGGAGTCAATGTCCAGACCCGAGTCCGTTTCATCCATTACCGCCAAACGCGGATTTAAGATAGCCATCTGCAAAACCTCATTGCGTTTCTTCTCCCCGCCGGAAAAATCAACATTGACCGGCCGGTCGATATTTTTCTCATCCATACTTAATAATTTCATTTTCCCCCGCAAATATTGATCAAAATCAATAGGATCCATCTCGGGCGCTCCCTGATGGCGGCAAATAGCATTAAAAGCCGCCCGTAGGAATACCGAGCTGGGTATCCCGGGGATCTCCACCGGATATTGAAAAGCCATGAACACACCTTCACGTGCGCGCAGATCAGGCTCCATTCCCACTAAATTAAGCTTCTTGAAGTTGACCTCGTACTCAATGACTCCCGATGTAACGGTATATTGCGGATGCCCTGCGATCACTTTGGACAAAGTACTTTTTCCCGATCCATTCGGCCCCATGATGGCATGCACTTCGCCGGCATTGACCTTTAAATTAATACCTTTAAGTATCTCCTTGCCCTCGATACCGGCGTGCAGATCTTTGATTTCCAACATTAGCCGACACTCCCTTCTAATTTCATCTCCAATAATTTAACCGCTTCTACTGAGAATTCTAAAGGCAACTCTTTGAACACATCCTTACAAAAACCATTGATGATCAAAGAAACAGACTCTTCCAAGTCCAAACCGCGCGAGCGCAAATAAAACATCTGTTCCGCATTGATCTTTGAGGTTGAGGCTTCATGCTCAAGAACAGCCGTGTTATTCTTGACCTCAATATAAGGAAAGGTGTTTGCCGAACAATGATTCCCTACCAGCATGGAATCGCATTGAGAAAAATTACGCGCCCCTTCGGCAGAGGGCATGATCTTGACCAGACCGCGGTAGCTATTGTGGGCATGATCGGAAGAAATCCCTTTGGAAACGATCGTACTCTTGGTATTCTTGCCGATATGGATCATCTTGGTCCCGGTATCCGCGATCATATGATGATTGGTCAAGGCGACCGAATAAAATTTACCGACAGAATTGTCACCCTGCAGAATGACGCTGGGGTATTTCCAGGTAATGGCTGAGCCCGCTTCCACCTGGGTCCAGGATATCGTCGAATGGGCACCGGCGCATTTGCCCCGCTTGGTCACAAAATTATAAATACCCCCGCGGCCTTCTTTGTCTCCGGAATACCAATTTTGTACGGTAGAATATTTGATATGGGCATGGTCTAATGCCACCAGTTCGACCACGGCCGCATGCAGTTGATTGGTATCCCGCATAGGGGCCGTACAGCCTTCCAGATAACTGACATAACTGCTGTCTTCGGCGACGACCAGGGTGCGTTCGAATTGCCCGGTATCCTCGGCGTTAATACGAAAATATGTGGAAAGCTCCAGCGGACAATGCACGCCTTTAGGGATATAGCAAAATGAGCCGTCTGAGAATACGGCTGCATTTAAGGCCGCAAAAAAATTATCCGTATATGGCACCACTGACCCTAAATATTTTTTGACCAGGTCCGGATGATGAAGGACGGCCTCAGACATGGAACAAAAAATAACGCCGTGTTTGGCTAATTCCGATTGATGGGTAGTCCCGACTGAAACACTGTCAAAAACAGCATCTACCGCAACCCCGGATATACGCTTCTGCTCGGTCAAAGGGATGCCCAGACGGTCAAAGGTCTTAAGCAATTCCTGGTCAACTTCTTCCAGGCTGGTAGGCGACGGTTTTTTCTGCTTAGGCGCCGAATAATAAAAAATGTCCTGGTAATCAATAGGCCCGTACTCAAAATTGGCCCAAGTCGGCTCATGCATGTTCTGCCAATGTCGAAAAGCCTTCAGACGCCATTCCAACATCCACTCAGGCTCCTTTTTCTTAGCAGAAATAAGACGCACGGTATCTTCATTAAGGCCTTTAGGCGGTTTATCCTCCGCAATGTCCGTATGAAATCCGTAACGGTAATCTCCCGCGGCTAATTTATTGGCTTCCAACTCTTTTTGCTTGCCGGTATCCGACATGGCTTATTCCCTCGCCTCAACTTCTTGAAATGGTTTAGAACGGATCTGTCTTTCGCCCTGATTACGCGAAGCGATCAGATCGCTGACGCTGATATCCTTAAACAACACGGAAATTCTTTCGCTTAAATTAAGCATGGGTGAGATGACATTGCAACTGGCTGTCATCTCACAGTGCGAATAATTGCCATGAAAACAATTAACGATCTGAAGAGGCCCCTCAATGATCTCGGTCAATTCATAAAGCGATATCTTCGAAAGATCTTGAAGGAGCTGATAGCCGCCATAGGCCCCTTGCGAAGCCTGCACGATCTCATGCTGAGCCATGATCTGCAATACCCGGGAAGTGGGGTCAAAAGGCGTATGGTAGGTGTCACAGATCTCCTTGGCCGAAGTCAGCTGCCCTGACGGCTTGGCGCTCATATACCTTAATGAGATCAATGCATATTCTAATTTACGGTTGATCTTGAACATTGATTAACTCAATAGATTGATCTTGGCGGCCACGATCAAGTCGTTCTCGGTAACTCCGCCAAGCGCATGCGTATACAAAACCACTTTTAAATTCTTATATCCTGTCAAATGCAAATCCGGGTGATGCATTTCATCCTCGGCAATATCCTTGATCTTATTGATCAAATTCACTGCCACCACAAAATTCTTGAGGACATATTGCCGGGCGATGCTTTTGCCGTCCGCCTCCAGAACCCAGCCCGGGATCTCCCCCAATCGGGCAGAAACCTCGCCAGGTTCATACGCCTTGCCAACACCTTCACAGGGCACGCACTTTTTCTTAGTAAGAGGTGTTGTCATACTCATGTCCTTGCAAAGCTCCGTCAATCTGCACGGTGATCTGCGGATTATATTGATCACGCAAAATGCTCTCAATAGCTCTGAGCGTTCCCATGCTGGCACTGGGACACGAACCGCAAGCCCCCTGATAGCTAACCGTTAAATTTAAACCGTCAAGACCGACGATCTGAATATCTCCCCCATCCATTTGAAGTCCGGCACGGATGGTATTATCCAAGATCGCGCTGATCTTTGCGATTTCAGGATCATCACTGCCTGCCATGGAAGTTCTTTTTTCAACTTCGACCTGAAAATTTGGATCATGATCCGGCGCATATTCCAGAATGAGCTTCCTGATCTGGTCCTGAATTTCTTCCCAGTCCAAATGACCGTCCTGGGTCACGGTGATATAATTATCGTAAAAATATACTTCCGTAATATTAGGAATGGTGAACAAAGCCGCGGCCATCGGATTATAAACACATTGACCGGCATTCTTATACATTACCTTACCTTCGGTCTTAACCGGCATATTCAAAATGAATTTGAGCGCGTTAGGATTAGGCGTGCTCTGAACCATAGTCTTAATTTCCATATAGTACTCTCCATCAGCCACCTCCCGCTCTTTGATCGCGGGCGTCAGCAAGGTTAAATACTTCTTCTTTTGACTTATTTAGGATAACACGAAATAAAAACTTTGACAAGTAAGGAAATAGAATTATAGAAGAAAAAAAGACTCCCGAGGACACTACCGGCTGACAGTTTTGGTGATCAAAAATATCCCTGTCTGCGCGAACACATTGGGAAGCAGATGGACCTTTCGTTCAGCGCCAAGAAAAGACTGCTGCACGATAGTAATATCTTTTTCCCGGCAGTACTCAATGAAATCCAGAATACTTAAAAAATGAAGATTTGGCGTCTCGTACCATTGGTACGGCAAAGCGGCGTTCACCGGCGTCTTGCCGCCGAACAATATCTGCATCCGGGCGCGATAATACACAAAATTCGGAAACCCCACGACCACCTTCTTGCCGACACGCAAAGCATCCTGGAGAACCCGGTCTACGTGACGGATCTGCTGCAGGCTTTGATTAAGGATCACATAATCAAACGACTGGTCCTTATAATCGGCCAGGCCATTCTCGATGTCTCCGTGCAGCACATTCAGAGCTTTGGCGACACACTTATAGATCTCGTCAACACTGATCTCGATACCGTGGCCGCGCGCCTTCTTCTGCTTTATGAGCAGGTCCAAAAGCTCTCCGCTCCCGCATCCGAGATCTAAAACTAAAGAATTTTCCCTGACCCATTCCAGAATGATCCGGTGATCAGGACGAATATTATCATCAAAAGCTGCCATTGTTACCTCATATTTATATTTAACACTTTTTTTAAGAAATGCTGGATCAGGTGTGTTTCTTCTTCAATTTCCAGCAAAAAAGCATCATGCCCGTAGGTGGATTCCACTTCGCAATAGCTGGTCTCAAGCCCCGCGATCTTACAGGCCTTGACGATCTCCTGCGATTGATAGGCCGGATACAACCAATCCGACTTAAAAGCGATCACCATGACCTTGGCCTGGACATGTCCAAAAGCATCCTGCACAGGCTTGCCGTAAAACCCGTCAAAATGATCCATCGCTTTGGTGATGTACAAATAGGTGTTCGCATCAAAGCGCTTGACGAAATTATCCCCCCGGTAACGCAGATACCCCTCAACCTCAAAATCCGCCGTAAACTTTTCTCCTTGGGAGGGCCATTTCTTTTGTCGGCCGAACTTCTCGGCCATCGATACATCGCTCATGTAGGTGATATGTCCCACCATGCGCGCCACCGCAAGCCCTTTGTCCGGCGGTTGACCTTCATAATAATATCCCCGGTTCCAATTCGGATCAGCCATGACCGCCAGGCGCCCGGCTTCATTAAAAGCGATCTGCTGCGGCGAATGCTTGGCGGTGGTCGCGATCGGAATGGCGCTGCGAATACTCTTGGGATGATTGACCATCCAGGATAAAACCTGCATCCCGCCCATGGAACCGCCGACAACAGAAAGCAATTGTTCAATACCTAAATGATCGATCAGCCGTTTCTGACAATTGACCATATCGGCGATCGTGATCAAAGGAAAATCCAACGCATAGGGTTTTCCGGTCTTAGCATTGATGCTCGACGGCCCGGTGGATCCCTTACAACCGCCCAACACGTTCGAGCAGATCACAAAATATTTATCCGTATCAAATGCTTTCCCGGGACCGATCATCGAGTCCCACCAGCCGGGGTCCTTTTCTCCTTCATGGAACCCCGCGGCATGCGCATCGCCTGATAACGCATGAAGAATAAGAACGGCATTAGCCTTTTGGGCATCCAATTGCCCATAGGTTTCATAAGCGATCGTAACCGGACTTATGCTCTCGCCGTTCTCAAGCGTTAGCTCATCAAATGTAAAATACTTCGTTTCAATGAACTGATGCTTTGACGTCATGCCTTGACCTCTTGGAAAAGCCACGTTGACAGATAACGCTCGCCGGTATCGGGCAAAATGACCACAATGGTCTTGCCTTTATTTTCTTTGCGTTTGCCAACCTCAAGCGCCGCCCACAAAGCGGCCCCGCTTGAAATCCCCACAAGAATACCATCCAACCGAGCGGCCTGACGGGCAACTTCACCGGCATTGTCATTAGTGACCCGGATCACTTCATCAATGATCTCACGGTTCAGAACCTTAGGCACGAACCCGGCGCCTATGCCCTGGATCTTATGCGGTCCGGGAGCCCCACCCGATAATACTGGAGAAGCATCCGGTTCAACGGCGATAGCCTTAAAACCGGGCTTCCTTTTCTTAATGACCTCAGAGACCCCTGTAATGGTCCCGCCTGTTCCGATACCGGAGATCAGTATATCCACCTTACCGTCGGTGTCGTTCCATATCTCTTCCGCTGTTGTCTTACGGTGGATCTCGGGATTCGCCGGATTGTTAAACTGCTGGGGCACAAAACTATTGGGTATTGTACGGGCCAGTTCTTCTGCCTTCTCGATCGCCCCCTTCATCCCTTTAGGACCTTCAGTCAAAACCAATTCGGCCCCAAAGATCTTGAGCAATTGACGACGTTCCAGGCTCATGGTTTCCGGCATCGTGAGTATTAACTTATAACCCTTTGCGGCGGCGATAAAGGCCAATGCAATCCCGGTGTTCCCGCTGGTCGGCTCTATGATCACGGTGTCCTTTTTAATAAGCCCTTTCTTTTCAGCATCCTCAATAAGAGCAATCCCTAACCGATCCTTCACGCTCGAAAGCGGATTAAATGATTCCAGCTTCACTAATATGGTGGCCTCAATGCCTTCGGCCAGCCGGTTTAATTTGACCAGCGGCGTGTTGCCGATGGTTTTGGTAATATCTGAGAATATTTTAGACATAGTCGATCTCCTTAAGCCTTTCCTAAGGCTTGTTCAATATCAGTTATTATATCATCGACATGCTCAATGCCAATGGACAAACGAATAAAATCAGGCGTTACTCCGGTTGCAAGCTGTTCTTCCGGGGAAAGTTGCTGGTGCGTGGTTGTTGCCGGATGGATCGCGAGAGTTTTGGCGTCCCCCACATTGGCCAAATGAGAGATCAACTCTAACGAGTCGATGAATTTCTTCCCGGCTTCTATACCACCTTTAATGCCGAAGCCTAAGATAGCACCGGCTCCTTTTGGCAAATACTTCTTTACTCTTTCTTTTTGGGGACTATCCTCCAAGCCCGGATAATTTACCCAGCTGACCTTCGGATGTTTCTTTAGGTATTTTGCAACTGCTAAAGCATTTTCAGCATGTCTCGGTAGACGTAGGTGCAAGGTCTCCAGACCTTGGATAAATAAAAACGAATTAAACGGAGATAACGCCGGTCCCAAATCCCTCAACAGCGTCACCCGGGCCTTGATAATGTAGGCAATATTGCCCAACGGCCTTAACGCATCGACAAACTTAATGCCGTGGTAGCTGGGATCCGGATCAACGATAAGCGGGAACTTGCCATTTTCCCAATTGAATTTCCCGGAATCAACGATCAAACCCCCCAGACTTGTCCCATGACCGCCGATGAATTTGGTCGCTGAATAAACAATGATATCAACCCCATGATCAAACGGTTTTAACAAATACGGCGAAACTGTATTGTCCAAAACAAAAGGAATCCCATGCGCATGGGCGATCTTAGAAATACCTTCAAGATCAGCCACATCTAGCTTCGGGTTTCCAATGGATTCCGCGTAAACCGCTTTAGTCTTTGGAGTAATGGCCTTCTCTAAAGCCACCAGGTCATTGGATTTTACAAAATTGACCTTCACTCCTAATTTAGGGAAGGTGTAATGAAAAAGATTATACGTGCCTCCATAGAGATTATCCGCTGAAACGATCTCATCCCCGGCCTGGGCAATGTTCAACAGTGCCAGGGTAATGGCAGACTGCCCGCTGGATGTCGCTAACGCCCCAACACCGCCTTCAAGAGCAGCGATCCTTTTTTCAAAAACGTCACTCGTAGGATTCATCAAGCGGGTATAAATATTCCCGAATTCTCGTAACCCAAACAGATTAGCGGCATGGTCCGTATTCTTAAACTGGTACGCCACTGTTTGATAGATTGGTACTGCCCGAGACCCTGTTGTAGGGTCTGCCTCTTGCCCTCCATGTAATGCCAGTGTTTCCGGTCTTAATTTTGCGTCGATCTTGCTCATGTTCTTGGTCCTTTCGGTTAGTTATTTTCTATAAAAATGGCTTGTTCTTCCTAATATTTGCTAGATTCCGGCGCCACCTTCAACGCGCCAAACATCGTCATAACGCTTTTTCTCTGTCACTTCGATTTGTATGATCTTGGTTTCATGAACTTTTATAGTGACGGTACCATAATCCAAAGACCCAACGGCAACCGCTATATCTTTGATAATGGCATCATTCACAATATTCCTTGAATTTTGTTTAAGACTCATCTTCTCCTCCCATTTTTAAAAATAAAAAACCCACTTGCCTTTGTTATCTTTTTCATGGCAGTGGGTTGTCCCGTAGCGCCTAATTGCAAAATGATGCGTATTACATAGGCAGACCTCCACCACCACGAAGGCGGCACATCGCCAGGCAACAACACATCATCATATAAGTTGGAGTCAAAATGTTTGTCATATTCCTTCTATCACTATGGACATAATAGAGTATACAACAAATAAAACAAATTGCAAGTATTTTTTTTAAAAGAAACCTTTTAATAGGGAAAAGTCAAACCTTGAGCGGCGGGTTTAAAACTGAAGACCGAATTTTGAACCGGCTTCTACGGTAGTATTCTTAGGCTCGTTCCATTGGCTGGAAAAACTGCCGTCTACCGTTGCAGAAACTAAACTGGAGCGGCCAATGCTCCAATAACGAACATAAGGCTCTATGTAAAAATTAAACAAGGGTGTGGCGTACATAAACTTAAACGATCCCCTTATGCCATATCCGCTATCCTGGTAATTGTGAATGTTCGGGTTATTAAAGCCGGTAAACTGATCGCCATCGCTTAAATCACTAACCTGTATTCCTTTAAGCAGAATATCATATTCAATATTAAGACCATTAGTCCATGCTCCATGGGGAATTTCAGCACTAAGACCGATCGGGAGATAAAAATAATTGGAATGCCGGTCATAACTATAGTCATGCGCCGTGGACACATAACCGTTGCCCTTATCAAACAGATTACGATAACCAAAACCTAAATAAGGCGTTATTAAAGATTTGTCAGCAATTAAATAGTCTTTGCCGGCCAAGGCCCTTAACTCATAGTTGGTATTGGGAGATCGAAGAGTTCCGGATCCTTTATAGTCAAGATCGCCTAAAGCATAGCGACCTTCTAATCTATACATATTCAGTACCTGATTGTTTAAAATATTTCCATCCGCAGGACGATAAGTATAATTGGCAAAATAGTCTGTCATCATCCCCCTGACCTTTACCTTAGCATCATGCTCCGCATACGAGTAATATTCCGGATCCGCACCGATTTCCAACGTGTTCACATGCCGGGGATTAAGCTGTTGTTTCCCAAAATATGGGATCTCCTCTAAGGCACGATAGGGCTTAGTATCCAAAGCAGGACTTTGTGATTGATCTGGCGCAACCTGGCTGTTTTCTGCAGGCGCAGATGTGGTATCCAGAGAACAGACATCACTCCAACCAATTGTTGGGGATTGCTTGTTATGCTCAACGCAATCCATCTGTCTGGCGATGAGCTGATCCCTTGAGGTGTCAGCCCAAACGGGCGTCACTGATAATATTAATGAATAGGCAATAACAATGACAATTATGCGGACTAATAACGTTTTCTTTTTATTAAACATAAATAAAGTTTATCATATGCATCCGGGCAAAACAACCAGAACGCGAAAAAAATTATGGACGCCCTATGATATAAATCCGGTAAGAAAACCACGCAAATCCTTGATAGGCTCGATATTGATGATCACCGGCACAAATCCCTCAGTATTTTGTAATTGTTTAAACAAAGAAGGATCCATGTTGAAATATATTTTTGCACCAACGCTTTGAGTTTGTAAAATACTGTTGGCAGGAGTTAGATCAATACCGCCATAGCCGGGTTTTACTAATGGTGCTTTATCATTCTTTCTCTTAAAAGATCTTTCCGCCATTCTGACGATCAAAGGAGTAGTGTTCACTAAAGGACTCGTAAATGGAGCGGTAGTTTCGGCCAAAGGGGTACTCGTATCACGCGCCCCACCCATCAAAAAATATCTGTCCTTAAAGAATACCAGAGTAGTGCCAAAATAGACATTGGCAAGATCATCCGGTCTGGCCGGATCCGGCTTCTTGACAGGAATATCCCGGGCCAATAATTTCGCCAAAGTTTCCCAACGTCCTATTATTTTTAAGAAACTAAACTCTCCTGTTTCAGGATCAAATTCAAAAGTGGTTGGCGCATATTCTCTATTTCCTTTTTCATCACGGCGCGCAATATGCCCTAAAACCCCCACCTTTCCGTTTTCTAAAAGATTTAGATCGTTTGTGCCTCCCCACTGATCAGCCCAGAACATCCCTTCAAGGGCTTTACCATGCTCCATCATCTTTGCCAGATCACTTCCTTCTTCACCTCCTTGGGCCAATTCAATAAATTCTCTAAAATCCTTTACAATAAGATACGCAATTTTTCCCGGCCCATAATGTCCGCCATAATTGTCCCCTTGCGGCCGGGTCATGATCAGGATGCGGCCATCCTTTAATTCTAACAAACGAATATCCTTCATCCATAATGGCCCCCGAGCGATCCGTTTTGCCCCTTCAAGACCATCAAGTGTTTTCGATCGAAAGAAATCCATATAATAGACGAGTCTAGGCAACCCTGAAGACAATTTTTCTCCCCTATCCTCAACCTTGACCATTGACACCACCAATTGGTCCCCGATCTTCTTAACAGCAGGATCCTGAGAATTTTCAAAAACCGGGGCATTCTGGATCGGATACCATTTGCGATCAATCCTTTGTTGGAAAAACATCACCCGGCTAAATTCACTTGCTCTTTCTTCGACCCTTCCTGCAATAATATTCGTTTCGTGCTTATCCCAGGAATGGATCTTGGCCTGAAAGATGACACTGTTATAAACATCTTTATTCCCAACCCCTGCAAACTCATATACTGTCGCTTGTAACAAATTGGCAGGTCTTTTTTCATAGTCCCTGATAAGATCCTCTACCGGAAGGCCATGACTGATTAAACCATTAGAAACAGGTTCTGTTTGTGCCTGAACTATCATGGCATTGTCCCAAGAAACATTCTCCGGCAAGAAACTACGCGTTCTTAATAAACCGTCTAAATCTAAATTGGTCCCTCCGGAAAAATATTTCCTTGATAATATTCCCTGTCCCCCGCTTGGCATACCGGGTATAGGAACCGCGTCTTCTTTGATATAGTTAAATACGCCTTTTTTGAAGGCCTGAAGGTAGCGTTGGTAGATGGCTTGGACATCATTAGGTCCACCCACTCCCGCTATTTTATTCTTGTCTACGTAGACCTGTTGCAAAAGGCTGTCTTTGATCTTCTTTTTATACCATGTCGCTAAAATAAGCGAATTGTAGACTTGCCGTAGTTGTGCGAAATTCTTGGCCGTGTTGACTTCTTTTGTTAGTTCGGGGATTATTATTTCGCGGACTATGTTGGAGCCCAAGAAGCTGATATTATTCCTTATCGGGCTTGGGGACACAGCCCCTTCGGGGACATGTCCCCTGGTCTGCTCAACATTTTTCGACTGCGATAAATAATCCTGCTCCAACATTACCTTTAGTTTGCTTTCCACCACATACGCTGTTTGGGCCTTCGCATTCTCATAAACAACTGCCTTTTGGGGCACAATCCAAACTTTGTTAAAGGTATTGACCGGAATATTGGTTGTACCAAATTTTCTGGCTGCTTCTTCATAAATACGTTCCCAAAATCTTTTGCCGACCTTATCTTCCGGATAAATCAATGAAGCCGTTATCTGCTTGAGCATGTAATCTTGGGCAAGCAAGTCCCGCCCCATTTCCGTAAGACCAAAGCTATGAGGAATAATACGGTCTTTTTCATAGGGACTTAAATTGACCCATAAATCTTTATCGGGGATGGTCAGACTGGCTAGAAAATATTTGATCAGTTTGGCGGATTCTTGCTGTAGGGGCAGGTTCATAACCTGCCCATTAAGGGACGATTTAGAACTGTCCCCTACGTCTAATATGAAATCGAAACGTAAGGGATTGTCTGGGTAGACCTTTATTCCTTTTAATATCGGAGGATTAAACTCCGGACTAAGG
>Ga0302320_10008530_pt1 | contig 22258 bp, 22 predicted proteins | sample Bog_T0_3_FD_202130 | JGI IMG/M metagenome (GOLD analysis project Ga0302320, IMG submission 202130) | Peat permafrost microbial communities from Stordalen Mire near Abisko, Sweden - Bog_T0_3 | ecosystem: Environmental > Terrestrial > Soil > Wetlands > Peat | place: Sweden: Abisko, Stordalen Mire...
CGGACGCCGTGCTGCACGGAACGATTCTCAAGGAGACGGTGGCGCCGCTCACCTACAACTCGGCGACGCAGCAGTCGTCCAGCTTTCTCATCACGATGGTGGTTTCGGTCACGCTCACCGGCCGCGATGGCACGGTGCTCTACGAGAACAAGAATTACGTCTTCCGCCAGCAGTATCAGTCCACCACCGACCTGCCGAGTTTCTTCGCGGAAAGCCCCGCGGCGGTCGAGCGTCTCTCGCGGGAGTTTGCGCGGCAATTGGTGGCCGATGTTCTGGAGGGCTTCTGAGAGCTTGTTTCCCAGATTGCTCACTGCGGAACCTGAGAAACCGGCCAGCCTATCTCCCCAAATCGGCAGTCATGGGGATCAATCGCTGTTTGTCATCCGTCTTGAAGCTCAACAACTCTCCGTCTCGTTCACAGGCGGTCCAGCCGAGTTGATCATTACTGAAATGCAGCTTGCGCCGCAGCGTTCCATCGCTTGCATCCACTTCATAAAAGACTATGTTTTGCGCTTCTGGCCGCACATCAATAGCGCTGGATTCAGGCAGACCAATACGTTTGAATTGAACAATCAAGCGGTCATTCGAGGCAATGAAACCCCCTAAGATGTAGCCCTTCGGAGATTCAATCTCGACCTCCTGCGCGCTTCCTCCGTTCCCAATTTCCAGGACGGATTTTTCCCCCGGTTCCCAAAAAATGATTTTTTCGCCGTATAACGTGAATTGTGCAAATCCGTATGCTTTGGATCCTTTTGCATTGTCGGCGGCGGGGTAGGGCATGTTTTCTTCCTTCTCGTCGCTCTTCACCGTTCGGATTGCATCCTGAATCTCTTCCGGCAACTGAATCGTCCGCTTGATCTCTCCGCTGGAATCGAGTAGCGACAAGCGCGGATCGTTGCCCGCCGTATTGAATCCGAAGACCAGGATTTCACCCGAGGGCAGGAGGCCGAATCGTTTCACCACATAGGAAAGCGGCAGTTCGATGGTCTTCTGGTATCCGTTATCTGAATCGAATACAGCAATGAAGTTATGGTAAGCCTCTTCCTTGTTGGCGTCTTCCACCTTCTTTGTGCCATAAAAAAGAGCGCCCACCGTGGAATGTGAGGCAAAGGCGCCAACGTATTGAACATTCGAGAGTTCCGGTATGTTCTTGAGTGAGATGGCCGAGCCTTTTGTGGCGCTGACCAGATAGAGTGCTCGATCCCTGAACTCCGGCGGCATAAGCATATCGAGCAGCGCTGTGCCATCGCCATTGCATTGAATCGGTGCAACCATCGCCGGGGAGGCAGTGATGCCCGGAATCGGATCCCCAGTCTTGAACTGCAAGTCGAATGTAGGAATTAAATCCTGCGAATCGCTTGCCGGTTCCGCCGGTGAAGTTGCCTTCTTTCTTGGCTTTTGCATTCCAGCGACAGATTGGGGCACCTTCTGCGCCGTTGTCTGTGATGTAGTTTGCGCCGGAGTTTGAGGTGTTGACTGTTCTGAGGTTTGGGGCGTTGATTGCGCCGGCAGAGAGAGCGGCATCGAGACGACTATCGCGAAGATGGTAGGGAGTAGTTTGTTATAAGTCATGATCATCTCCTCACGAGAGCGGAATCCGGATCTTAAGTTTAGGTTCGAAAAGTACATTTTGATCTTCAATCTTCGTCAACTTGTGATAAACCCCATCGCATCCGGCGATCAAGAGATCATTTGTGGACAACGCGCGCCAAGATTCTGTAACGTCCCGGGATCTCGCAGAGAGCCTGTATAACAAGCAACGCCGCCCGCCCCGTAGTTTGGATAGACGGTGCCGCAACAAGTTATAGGACTGTAATAATATTGTTCCAGACGCTGGCCATACGGAATTTGTAATATCGTAGAACTTGAACAGGTTGGACTTCCACATTGAACAGGAACATTCATGACACCTTGTCCACAACTTTGACCATGTGCTTTGACAGGGATTGATGTGCAGAGGGTGACGAGGAGGAGGGCAAGCAAACACGAAAGTTTGCTGGATGTGAGATTTCTGGGGGTCATTTTCAAGTCTCCTTGGGTACGTCAGCGAATGGTTTTTCGTTGAGGGAGGTCTTCACGAAGGAAAATCCCAATGGAATTGCTACCGCTATTTTCTGAAAAATGTATGGAATGTCAACAAAATAAAGATAATAATCAGTTGAGGGGGGGGATACGCGAGTGCGAACTATAGTAATATAGTAATCATATTTACTCTTGCAAGACTGCGTTTTGGGAACCAGGGAATCGACTCACTCATAGCCCGCTTTGTGTCAGGACAGAATGTCAGTCGTTCCCTGACAGATTTGCCATCTCGAAGGAATTCCGCAAAAGTTGGATAGAAAAAACATTTTGCCCGTCTAAGCTATCAGGGGCAGCCTGCTTGCGCCCCAGTGAGTATGGATGAATGGAGTTGCCATGAAGCTGCAATTGTTTTCCGCGATTGTCGTGGGGCTGGCGCTCGGCGCCGCCTCTGCTCAGGTTGCGCCTACCGCACCGCCTGCAGGTCAGGGCCAGGGTCAGGGCCAGCGCGGCGGCGGACGCGGGCCAATGGGATGGGGCATGGGCGGCGGCGGCGGCCTGACCGGAACCGTCACGGAGGTTGCGGCCGACCACTACACGATCAAGACGGACGCGGGCGAGAGCTATACGGTTCACATCAGCGCCAACACCCGCATTATGAAGCAGACGGTCCAGCGCACCGGTGTGGGCGGCGGCGGCAATCCTCCGCAGATGCTCAAAGCCACTGAGATCAAGGTGGGGGACGTGGTGGCCGCGCTGGGCGAGGTGGACGCGGCGGCCAAATCCATTGGCGCAATGGCGGTGTTGCAGATTGACCCCGAACGCGCCAAGCAGATGCGCGAGATGCAAGCCAATTACGGCAAGACCTGGCTGATGGGCAAGGTGACGGCCATCAACGAGACCAAAGTCACTCTGGAAGGCTCGATGGACAAAGCTGCCCACACCTTTGTGGCCGACGAGAACACCACCTTCCGCAAGCGCCGCGACCCGATTACGCTGGCTGACATTCAGGTGGGCGACATGGTGCGCGCCGAGGGCGCGGTGAAGGATGGGATATTTGTGGCCGCGTCGGTTTCAGTGATGGGGATGCCGCCGGGAGGAATGCCGATGGTTCCGCGCGAGGGCGCGCCCGCGCCGCAAGGGAAATAATCTGGCTTGCGACGGTGTGCAAGGCGAGGAGAAATCTTCTATTTGTGTCGATGCGGCGTGGACCGGGAGGTCCACGCGACAGCCGGCCGGGAGGCCGGCGCTACAAGACGCCTGGGCGGCTATCTTGCGGACTGAACCGCCGACTCGGCCCATATCAACGCTTCGGCATAGCTGGCCACCAGATCGTCCTCATTCAGGCCGTTTTGCTGCGTGATCTCGTCGCACTCGGCCCATTGGCCGCGCTCGTGGGATTCCAGCCATTGCAGCAGAATGCGCTCGGGGTTGCTCACGCCTTGCAGCGCCTCGCGAATCTCGTCGCGCAGGGGCAACTCCGGGGCAAGCACTTCCATGGGCAGGCGCATCATGGCCGGCAGCAGGCTCAACATACCCATCAGGTACTGCTCTGTGGAGTCGAGCGCGCAGCCCGCGGAAGCCATCTCGCAGAAGCGCGCGCGGACAAAGGCCATGCGCAGAATCTCGGTGGGCTGCCCGCTGTTGAGTTCGCTGGCGATGGCCAGGGTGGCAATGCGGCGAAAGGCGTCTTCTCCCACCGCCAGCAGCGCCGCATGGATGGAGCGAACCTCCTGGCGAATCGCGCACATGGGCGAGTTGACCAGCCGCAGCAACCGATAGGTGAGCGAGGCGTCGCACTTGAGCAATCGCGTCAGCTTGCGCAGGTCAACCACGTCACTCCGCAAGGCCTGCATAATCTCGATGTGCGAGATGCGGTTGGCGGGAATCTTGCGGTTCTCCATCAACACGGGGCGGCAGAAATAGTAGCCCTGAAAGAGCGTGAAGCCCTCCGTGCAGGCCTGCTTGTACTCCTCCTGCGTTTCGATCTTCTCGGCCACCAACGCCACCGACTCGCCGCGCAGCCGCCCGAGCAGGCTCTGCCGCTCCTCAGCGCCGGTCATCATAAAGTCAACCTTGATGTAGTCGGCCATTTTAACCAGCGGCTCGAATTTGGGCTTCCAGACAAAGTCGTCCAGCGCCAGGCGGAATCCCTGGGACTTCAGCTTGCGGCAGGCGTCGATCAGTTGGGGTGAAGGATCCAGGTTTTCCAATACCTCCAGCACTGTCATGCTGGCCGGCAGAACATAGACCAGATTCTCGGTGAGCGACTCGCGGGTGCAGTTCACAAAGGCCGGCAAACCGCCGGTGAGCTTATCCAGGCCGAAGATGACTGTATTGTCGAGCATGGTGCGGGTGGCCATGTCGCCATCGCCGCGAAAGGCTGCCTCCGGGCCGGCGCGGAAGAGCAATTCATAGCCATGCACCCGGCCGCGCAGGTCCATGATGGGCTGGCGGGCAACGTAGCGGAGCGCACTCGTCAGCTCAAGCGGGGCAACCTCCGAACTCCTGCCGGGAGAGATTTCAGTCGCCATGCGACGCCTCACGTTTTTTCTATCGGCTGGCAGTGGGGTTGACTTGAAGATTTGTTTTGCATGGCGCGCGCGGCTGGGCAGTGGTGCGTCGGCTGATTTTGCGCGAAAGGCTGAATTATTCCGCAGCTCCGTATAGATTTTTATGATTATCACAATTTATGAGTGAAACTCACTCATATTTTCACAGAAATGACTTGACAACAATCCTGGAGTTGGCCTATTGTTAGCAATGGGAAGGCGAGAGTGCCAGCACACGGCTGGTAGAAGTGCTCGCACGGGTGGGGTTCCTCGGTATTTGGAGCCGCAACCCGCAGATTCCAAAGCGTTTTATCAAACCACTCAAATCTCGCGGCGAGGCTCAAACCCCACGTCCGCGCCTGAAGGAGAAGCAAAACAATGGCAGCAGCAACCACGTTTACACCGCTTCATGACCGCATTCTCGTCCGCCGTTTGGAAGAGGGCGAAACCATTCGCGGGGGCATCATCATCCCCGACAGCGCGAAAGAGAAGCCCCAGGAAGGCGAAGTAATCGCCGTCGGCAAGGGCAAGTCGAATGACGAAGGCAAGGTTTTTCCGCTGGATGTGAAGGCGGGAGACAAGATTCTCTTCGGCAAGTACTCCGGCACCGAGATCAAGATTGACGGCGAGGAGTTTTTGATCATGCGCGAGGAAGAAGTTCTGGGAATCGTCAAGAAGTAGCTTCGCAGTGGTCAGTGAACAGTGGACAGTGGTCAGAGATGTCCACCCAAGATTGATCCTTTGCTGACCACGAAATTCGCTACAGGATTCAAAAAACTTAACCCATAAATCTGATCACTGAACACTGTTCACTGATCACTGGAGAGAAAAATGGCAAAGCAGATTTTGCACGGTGAAGAATCCCGTCAGGCGATCCTGCGCGGCGTGAACACGCTGGCGGACGCGGTGAAGGCAACGCTCGGCCCCAAAGGCCGCAATGTGGTTATCGAGAAGAAGTTCGGTTCGCCCACCATCACCAAGGACGGCGTGACGGTGGCCAAAGAGATTGAGCTGAAGGATCCGGGCGAGAATGTCGGCGCGCAGCTTGTGAAGGAAGTCGCCTCCAAAACATCCGACGTGGCCGGCGACGGCACCACGACGGCGACGGTACTGGCGCAGTCGATCTTCCGCGAGGGCGTGAAGACAGTAGCGGCGGGCGCAAATCCGACGGCGCTCAAGCGCGGCATCGAAAAGGCCGTGGCTACGATTATCGGCACCCGTGACAAGGACGGCGTCTGGCTCTCGAAGGGCGCTCTTGGCGAACTGTCGATGCCGGTCAACGAGGGAACGGTTGCCCAGGTGGGCGCGATCTCGGCCAACGGCGACCAGGAGATCGGCGACATTATCGCCGAGGCTGTCAAGGTTGTGGGCAAGGATGGCGTCATCACCATCGAAGAGTCGAAGACGATGCACACGGGCCTGGAGACGGTTGACGGAATGCAGTTTGACCGCGGCTACCTGAGCCCCTACTTTGTCACCGACGCCGAGCGGCTGGAAGTGATCCTCGAAGAGCCTTACATCCTGATCTACGAGAAGAAGATCAGCGCGATGAAGGATCTGCTTCCCCTGTTGGAGCAGGTGGCGCGCGGCGGCAAGCCGCTGTTGATTATCGCCGAGGATGTTGAAGGCGAGGCACTGGCGACGCTGGTGGTGAACAAGCTGCGCGGCACGTTGAATGTGGCCGCGGTGAAGGCTCCGGGCTTCGGCGACCGCCGCAAGGCGATCCTGGGCGACGTGGCGATTCTCACCGGCGGCAAGGCGATCACCGAGGACCTGGGCATCAAGCTGGAAGGCGTGAAGCTCGAGGATCTGGGCAAGGCCAAGCGCATCACCATCGACAAGGACAATACGACCATTGTGGACGGCGGCGGCAAGGCTTCCGAGATTGAAGGCCGCGTGAAGGAAATCCGTGCGCAGATCGAGAAGACCACCTCGGACTACGACAAGGAGAAGCTGCAAGAGCGGCTGGCCAAGCTGGTCGGCGGCGTGGCCATCATCAAGGTGGGCGCGGCAACCGAGACCGAGCTGAAGGAGAAGAAGGCTCGCGTGGAAGATGCGCTGCACGCCACCCGCGCGGCGGTCGAGGAAGGCATCGTCCCCGGCGGCGGCGTGGCGCTGGTGCGCGCCATTCCGGCGGTGGATGCGCTGCTGAAGACGCTGGAAGGCGATGAGAAGATCGGCGCGCAGATTGTTCGCCGCTCGCTCGAAGAGCCTCTACGCCAGATCGTCGCCAATGCCGGCGAAGAGGGCGCGGTGGTGGTGGCCAAGGTGCTCGAATCCAAGGACCCGCACTTCGGCTACAACGCGCAGACCTCGGTCTTCGAGGATCTGGTCAAGGCCGGCGTCATCGACCCGACCAAGGTCACGCGGACGGCGTTGCAGAATGCGGCTTCCATCGCCGGATTGCTGCTTACCACGGAAGCTCTGATCGCCGAGATTCCTGAACCGAAGTCGGCCCCGGCCGGCGGCGGCCACGGCGGCGGCATGGACGGCATGTACTAACGGCAGGGAACAGGGATCAGGGATCAGACAAGACCTTGCTCCCTGACCTGATTGACCGTGTCAAGCTGTAGTTGAAAAACAAAAGGCCTCCAGCTTCGGCTGGGGGCTTTTTTGTATTTATTGGTTGACAAATGTATTTATATTGGTATGATTGGTATTACAAAACAGAGAAGGGAGAGTCCACATTGCCAGAAATCGCCACACGCGCATTACGAATCGCAGATGGAGTTTGGATTGCGACGGCGCTGCTCCATCGGGAATATCCTGAGCGCCCCGATTTCACGGAGTCCGAGATTCAGGCCCGATTTCTGGCTGAGGACTTGCCCAGAGGCAAAAACCCAGGTTCGCTGCCGACGAATATCAACTCTCATTGTGTTGCCAACTATCACAGATCGAGGAAGAAGGCAGACCCTTCCAAGGTGCAGGGGGGGGCATACCGGATACTTTATGAAACACGATCTGGATTCAGACGGTTGTACCGACCGGGAGACGATTTTCATCCAGATCGTGCGCAGTCAAGGACGCCCTCCAAGTCGATCCCTAAAAAGCCCCAGATTCCAGAGCAATACTGGGAACTGCTTGATTGGTATGATCACTGGATCGAACCAGGTAGCGCAATTATTGCCATTGACAACATCGAAGACGATCCCTTATTGCGGCTCCGTGGATCGGGACGCCACATTTGGGCCGATGAGCATGCCGATGAATATGTCGAAAGATTGCGGAGGGATTTCGTGTGAGTAAGCTGTTCTTCGACACCAACGTTTTCATCTATCTTTTCGAGGATTATGAACCTTTCAGTAGCATCGTCGATGCTGTATGGCGGAGGATGGTCCAACGGAACGACAAACTGGTGACTTCGGCAATGACTCTGGGCGAGCTGCTGGTCAAGCCGTCCAAGATGGGACAAGCCTCACTGGTGGAGCAGTACGACCGCACGATCCGAAGTAGAGCGCAGGTAATCAGCTTCGATCCGCAGGTTGCATGGCGCTATGCATTGCTGCGCGCCACGCACAACATTCGCAATGCCGATGCCATCCAATTGGCCTGCGCGGCTCATTTCGGCGTAGATATCTTCATTACTAACGACAAGCAACTGCACAAACTCGATGTTCCGGGCATCGGGTTCATTGCGCCGCTGGAGAAAGTGCCGCTTTAGGGCCTGTGACCGAGTGCAGTTGTTCTATCAAATGTGCGAACGCGGGCCAGGAGGCCCACGTTACAGCCGGCCGGGAGGCCGGCGCTACATTTCCATAAGGAACATTTTCATGCGGCCCAAAAAACTAGGAGGCAAGCACTGCTACATTCGCGGAGACGAGTGAGGCCGTGGCCGGCTCGGGTTGCGCGCGCAACGGGCGCAGCCAGCCGGCGGAGAGCCAGGAGCGCGGAATGGAGAACTCCGACCAGCCGCAATCGAGACAAATGCTAATGTCAGGCGAGGGCGTCATCGGCGGATGGCTAAGAGTGCGATGGCAGTTGCGATAGAGCCGGATCTCGGCGGCAACGATGGATAAGGACGACGACTGGCACTTCGGACAGACCATGGAAACACCTCTGGTACAAAGCTGCAAGCACAGCAATCAGGGGAGTTAATCAATTTAATCCGCTTTTGAGATTTTTTTCAACTATCTTTGTACAAAATTGAACACTTTTCTCAGAATTCATCATTTTTCAAAAGTTGTTTTGATGGCGTGAAACTTTTTCAATAGGAGATTGACAGGGATTCCGAGGCTTTCATGAGTATCTGGAGAATGTGGCTTCAGCGCCGGGGTGGCTGCGCGAGGCCTGGGCTGGCGCGATCGTTCCGTGGTGCGTCGGCGGATGGTCATTTTCTACGTAAAGCGAAGGGGAGAGGTCTTGGTTTCTCATCTTCCAAGAACGGAACCGAGACACCCGCGAGATGCTATGCATGGGATGCCTGAGATCGGCATAATCTGCACTTGGAAAGTATTTATTCTGAATCAACTGATGAGGAGGGTTTACCCGACAAATCCTTTATCAGGATGCCCGCAAACACGAGAAGTGGAATACCAAGATTCGACCTTCCGGTGATGGATAAGAAAATTCCACCGATTGCAGTGATAATCGACGCAATCAATACGACCCAAGCACGTTTTGATTCATTGCCGATCTTCTTGAGCAGCCGTATATGCTTTCTCTCATTTTCGTTATCTCTATGCTTTAGAGTTGCTTTATATCCTTCAAGTTTCTTCTCTTCGGCGTGACGTTCAGTCTCGGCAAGAATCTTGGCGGTCTCTGGATCGGGGCCAAAGCTGGCCCTCATTTCCGTCAACTCCATCAACATCCGGACGGCTTGCGGAGGTAGCGGAGCCTCGCCCTTCGATCCATCATCTTCTCACACAGCGGATGATGGATCAACTTGTCCGTCGATACTGGAAACTCTGCCGGTGTTCGGACTGAGAGCGTTTCCCTCTTGCGTCATCGGGACACACTCCGGCGCGACAACCGTGCAAGCCTCTGCCTCATACGGTCCGCCCACTCCGCATACACCTCTCTTGCGGGCACCTTCACAACGATAAACTCATCTGTTCCAACGTTCTTGAGGCGAACAAACGTATTCGGCTCTGCGCCGCGAATTTCTCCCGCCTTCTTTACCGCCTCACTCAGCGTGAAGCGATCCGCAGTTTCCGTCTCAAGATCGAAATCGTCATAATCAAGCATCGCGGAATTCATCGTATTCCCTCGCTATCAGAATAGACGTTTGAGAAGGAGATTGGATTCCAACCAAAAACCGACTTGGAACCTGTTTACCGTTTTGGGGTGCAGACTGTCAACCCGGAACCACGCAGTTAACGCGATTCCGGGCATATTCAGTAAACAAAGGGTTGAATTTGACCAATCATCTGGCTGACACGCGCTTACGCCGCCTTCTCCGCGGCCAGCGCGGCCTTGGCCTGCGAGACCAGTCCGGTGAAGCCAGCCGCGTCTTTGACGGCGATGTCGGCCAGAATCTTGCGATCCAGTTCGACGCCGGCCTTCTTCAAGCCATTGATCAGTTGCGAGTAGCTGAAGTTGTTCAGCTTGGCGGCGGCCGAGATGCGCACGATCCACAGGGAGCGGAACTGGCGCTTCTTCTGCTTGCGGCCGGTGTAGGCAAACTTCAGGCCGCGCTCGACGGCCTCCTGGGCTGCCTGATAGAGCTTGGATTTGGTGAGGAAATATCCACTTGCTCGCTCGAGAATCTTTTTGCGGCGGTCACTCCGCTTGGTACTGCGTTTTACGCGGGGCATAACAATTTCTCCATTTTGCGTTCGGTGATGCGGCTGGAGGCAGGAGGCCCAAAGCCTTTGCGGGTCGGGCTGAAACCTCTTCACTCGCTTTTACAAGCCTGAATCTCTCGCCAGCGCGAACGCGTTTCGCATCCGGCGGGGGCCGAAATATCAGCCCTAAAGCCATGTCGCAGCCCTCACAAAAAAAGGCTGCTCCATGCAATGGTCAGGCGTAGGGAATCATGCGCGCGACCTTCTTGTAGTCGCCATCGGAAACCAGCAGGGTGCGTCCCAGCTTGCGCTTCACTTTTGGCGATTTCGAAGTAAGGATGTGCCGCGTCTTCGCCTGGCCCCGCTTGATCTTGCCGGTGCCAGTCTTGCTGAAGCGCTTCTTCGCGCCCGTATGGGTCTTCAACTTGGGCATTTTTCTTCTCTTTTGGGCGGAGGCTTTTCCCCTCCGCGCCGCCCGTGAGACAGGAATATCCCTGCCCTCTTGAGGCTCTTACCAGTATAGCGCAAGCCGGAGAGTTGGTGTTAACAAACCCCTAACAGCCTGTAGTGAAAGTTGAAAATATCGAAAACCTTCCCTCCGGGGCTAAAGCCTATCGTTTTTTCAATCGTTTACGGCACGACTTAAGTCGGTTCCTGGGAAGAAACAAGCGTGGACCGGGAGGTCCACGCTACAGCCGGCCGGGAGGCCGGCGCTACAGTTTCGTGCTTTCGCGGGCCGTCCAAGCTGGTGGGCGACTGTCCCGTTTCGGCGCGCAGTTTCAAATGGGCAGCCTTGAAGGCGGCTTGCGCTCTTCTCCCATTGCCAGCGTGGCGCCACGCTCGTAGTGTTAGGACGATGGCCGTTCTCTCGATTGATCTCGCTCACCGCCGCTGGTCCGATCTGGGCATAGTCGTGCTCGAACGGGCGCGTCCCGTGCAGCCTATGAGCCTGTGGGGCGACGGGCTGCATCTTCCGCTCAAGCAGGCCTTTGCGCCGGCTGGCCCGCCCACGCCGCGCGAAGGCACTATTGACTGTGAGATCATCCCGTGGAATGACCCCGGTCCTGAATCTGGTCCGGTGGAGGCCGAGACGCTGGCCGGGCGGCTGAATCATCTCTGCGGGGTGCGCGGCATACGGGTGCTGATGCTGGACGGTCCGCAGGCCTGGAAGTCGAGCCATAACGGCCTGGAGCACTCGCGCGTGAGCGAGCGGCAACTGAACACCGCGGGCAAGACTGGCCTGCCGGGCATGGTGAAGCCGCACACCTATCGCCCCTTTGCCGAGTTCTGCCTGGATGTGTACGAGGCGCTGACGCGGCGCGGCTGGCGGCGGCTGGAGACGCGCGAGCAGCCCGCTTCCCTGCAAGACCAGGGCCAGGAGCGTGTGCTGGTGGAGAGCAACCCCCACGCGGCCTGGAAGTCTCTGGGGCTGAAGCCGCTGCCGTCCAAGCGGCGGGCGCGGGTGAGCGACCTGGCCGAGTCCTTCGGAGCGCTGCGGACGCTGATTCCGTTTACCGTCAACCGTCCGCCCAATCACGATCAGTTGCAAGCCATCGTCGGCGGATTGGCGGGGCTGGCTCTGGAGGCGCGCAACACGGCCGGTGCGCTCATTGTGGGCAATCCGCCGCGGCGCGAGGAGGGCCACTGGCGCGAGGGCTTCATCGTGCTGCCCGCGCCTCCGAAAAGCTCGCTCGGAGTGCGCTGGCTGCACTGACGGCTGCGCGCCCTGCCCGCCGCGCTGAAGTGCAGTAGCTGTCCGTATTTGCAGGGAGGATTTGCCGGTTGCACGTGGTATCTTTTTATTATGTTTCTGGTGATTCCTCTGCTGGCCGCGCTCGCGGCGGCGCCGCTTGCTCCGCAGCCTCCGCAAAAGAGTTTTGACGACGTCGTGCGGCAGGCAGAGAGCGCGCGCGATGCGGACAAGTTGAATGAAGCAATCGAGCTTTACCGCGAAGGGTTGCGGCAGCGCCCGTCCTGGCAGGAGGGATGGTGGTCGCTGGGCAGAATCCTTTATGAGCAGGATCGCTTTCCAGAGGCGCAGACGGCCCTGCTTCGTTTTGTCGCAATCGAGCCGAAGCCGGGTCTGGCATGGGCCTATCTGGGCCTTTGCGAGTATGAGACAAAGAGCCATGCTCACGCGTTGGAATCCTTTGAGAGATGGGCCAGGGAGGGATTTCCCGGAAGTGAGGATTTGATTGTTGTCGCGAGGTTCCGCTGGGCGCTGCTCTTGACGCAAAAAGGCGACTTTGCGAATGCGCTTCAATTGCTGGAGGGCGTAGCGGTGAAGCGCGGGGAGAGCATGGTGCTGATCGATGCCATGGGTCTTGCCACTCTGCACATACCGAGCCTTCCAGAAGATTATCCGGCAGAGCGCCGCGAGCAGGTTTGGTTGGCGGGCAAGGTGATGTTTTACGCCACGACGCGCGATTATGCGCAGGCTCAGACCTATTCCACACAGTTGCTGGCAGAGTATGGCGATCAGCCCGAAGTACATTTTCTAGCAGGTTCGCTGCTCAATTTTCAGATAAAGCACAAGGAAGCGGCAGAGGAGTTCCAGAAAGAGCTTAAGATCAATCCACGGCATATTTCGGCGATGCTGAAGCTGGCGGAGATCGATTTGGAGAGCAGCAAACTCATTGAGGCGGAGACTCTGGCGCGCAATTCCGTTGCGATTGAAGCCCGGAATCCCGAGTCGCATTTAATTCTCGGGCGGGTGCTGCTGGCGACCGGAAAAGTGAAGGAAGCTGCGCTGGAGTTTGAAGCGGCGGAGCGTCTGGCGCCGAACAGTTCCTTGATTCACTTCAACCTGGCAACGGCTTATCAGCGATTGGGAGAGAAGGCGCAGTCGGAGCGCGAGTTCGCGATCTATAAGTCCCTCACGGAAAAAGAGAAGGCCCAGCCCCATGTCCAGGCCTTTAAGGCTGGAGCTGCGCAGAGTACTCAGGAGGAGCAGAAATGATAGCGATTCTGGCTCCAGCGCTGTTTGTTCTTACCGCTTCGTTTTCGCCGCAGGTTTCATCCGCGCATGGGCACAGCAGCGCCACAGCGCACAGCGCCGCCAGCTTTGACCAGCTTGCGCTGGAGGCGAGACTGGCGCGGGAAGAGAACCACAACGATGCCGCCATCGAACTCTACCGGAAGGCGTTGAAGCTGAAGCCTGAATGGGATGAAGGGCTGTGGTATCTGGGCGAAGGCCTGTACGAAAAAGGAAGTTACCTGGAAGCGTGCGATGTGTTGCGGCATTATTTAGCCCTGGATACGCAATCGGCCATCGGTTGGGCGCTGCTGGGAATGAGCGAATTCCAGACGCGCCAGTATGCGCGGGTTCTGGGCCATCTGAATAAGGGCACGACGCTTGGATTGGGCGGGAGCCGGAAGCTGATGCTGGCCGTCGACTACGTCACTGCGATCCTGCTCACGCGTTCCGAACAATATGACGACGCCACCAGCCTCCTCTATCGAGTGAGGGGCGAGGGAGAGATCGAGGCGAACCTCGAAGTTCCTTTTGGCTTGGCGGCGTTGCGCGTGCCACTGCTGCCGAACGAGATTCCCGCGGATCGCAGAGAGATGATTCACATGGCCGGCAAAGCCGTGGTGGCCTTGGAGGGGCAGCGGTATGAGGATGCGGAGAAGCTCTTGAAGGCACTGGAAGCCGCATATCCCGATCAGCCCGGCGTTCACTTTCTCTTTGGGGCCTATCTTCTTGGTGTGCGTCCCGACGATGGGATCAAAGAGATGAAGCGGGAGATCGAGATCGCACCCTGGACTGTGCCCGCGCGCGTCCGGCTCGCGGAAGAGTACCAGAAGCGCAAAGAGATTGATCAGGCCATGGTGTATGCCCAGGAAACATTGAAACTGGATCCGAAGGAATCGGCGGCCCTCATGCTTCTGGGCGAATGCCTGCTGGCGAAGGGAGACGCCGTCGGCGGGATTCAGAAGTTGGAAGCGGCGCGTGATTCCGAGCCAGATACAGTGCAGATCCACTGGGATTTGCTGCGCGCATATAAATCCGCGGGCCGCGCGGATGATGCCGCCAAAGAGAAGAGCGAGATTGAAAGGCTCAGCAAAGATGATGCTCAGAAATAAGATCTGGATGGAAAAGATGAGGCGCCGCGCAAGCTGGATGGGAGGCGCGGCGCTGTTGCTGTCGTTGAGCGGCAGCGGTCTGCTGCTTTCGCAGCAACCGGCTCCGAGTGCGGCGCCGGCCAATGCGCCCAGTGCGGCGCCGGCCAATGCGGCCATTCACTTCACTCCGCGGCCGATCGCGTTTTCTCTCGACAGTTGCGAGACGCCGCAGCGCCACGTGGTTGAAACCATGGCCGGCGGCGTTGCGGTCTTCGATTACAACAATGACGGGAATCTCGATATTTTCTTCACCAATGGGGCTGATATTACGAGCCTGGATAAGACCGGGCCACAATACTGGAACCGGCTCTTTCGCAATAACGGCGATGGGACATTTACCGATGTGACGGAGCAGGCTGGACTGAAAGGGACCGGCTACGACACCGGGGTCGCGATCGGCGATTACGACAATGACGGATACGAGGATATTTTTGTCGCGGGAGTATTCAGAAATACGCTCTACCACAACAACGGCGACGGGACGTTTACCGATGTGACGGAGAAGGCGGGCCTGGCGCATCTGGATAAGCAGTATGGGCCGTTGTGGTCAGTAGGGGCGGCATGGGCCGATGTGAACAACGATGGCTTTCTTGACCTCTTTGTGGTGAACTATCTGAGCTGGGACCGGCAGAAGGAGCCTGATTGCAGGGTCAATGGCAAGCCGGAGTATTGCCATCCGCGCTACTTCAAGCCGCTTCCCGATCAGTTATTTCTGAATAACGGCAATGGCGCCTTCACGGACATCTCCGAAAGCTCGGGAATCCGCAAGTATCCGGGCAAAGGCATGGCGGTCGCGGTGGCCGACTTTGACAACAAAGGCTTCCCGGATTTTTTTGTGACCAATGACAAAAACTTCAACTTCTTGTTTCGCAACAATGGCAAGCTGCATTTTGATGAGGTTGCCTTCGATGCCGGCGTGGCGCTGCCTGAGCACGGAAATCTGATCTCCGGCATGGGCGCGGACGCTCAAGATTTGAATAACGATGGCCTTCCCGACATCGCTCTGGTGGCTCTGGCAAATGAGACTTTTCCCATCTACCAAAACAAAGGGAACGGCGAGTTTACAGAGGTCACCACGCAAAACGGCATGGCCTTGCTCAGCAATCCCATGGCCGGCTACAGCCCGAATATTGCCGATTTCGATAACGATGGATGGAAGGATCTTTTTGTCAGCCGTGGCGACGTGCAATCGCCGGACATGGCGAACGTGGCGCAGATTGCTCAGCCCAACACGGTCTTCAGGAATCTGCATGACGGCCACTGGGATGCGTTGACAGAGACGGCAGGCTTTGGCGCATTGCCCCCAAGCCGCCATCGCGGCGCCGCCACCGGCGATTTCAACCACGACGGGAAGCTCGACATTGTGGTATCGGCTCTGAGCGCTCCGGCTGAAATCTGGATGAACGACAGCCCCAATCAATACCATTGGCTGGAATTGAAGCTGCGCGGCACCAAGAGCAACCGGGATGGAATCGGAGCGCGGATTCGAATCATGGCCGGCGGGCAAGCCCAGTATCACTACGTCTCGTTTGCCGCTGGCTACGCCTCCTCAAGCGCGGGACCGGCGCACTTCGGCTTGGCTTCGGCGAAGAAGGTGGACGAGATTGAAATCAAGTGGCCGTCGGGAATCGTACAGGTCTTGAAAGACATCAACGCAGACCAGATTTTGCAGGTAACAGAGCCAAAGCCGGCAACAGAGCCAAAGCCGGTAACAGAGCCAAAGCCGGCAACAAAGCCGAAATAGGCGTTATGGCTTCTTCTGGAGGGGAGCTTGCTCGCTCTCCTTCTCGTTTTGTTCGAGCACCAGGGCGCGTTCGCGTTCGCTGTCGCTGGCGCGATGGAGTTGGGCGTACAACTTGGCGAGTTGCACGTGGACCTGGAGAAAGTCAGGAGACTGGCGCTCGACCTGCTGCCAATCCGCCAGCGCGTCGTCCAGGCGCCCTCTGGCCTTGTTCAGCAATCCCATCTGAAAACCAACTTCGGGGGAAGAGGGGCGCAGCTTGTGCGCTTTTTCCAGATACGGAGCAGCTTCCGTGGCGCTGCCGTCGTAGAGCAGGACTCCGCCAAGATAAAGATTCGCTTCAAAGTCGTTGGGATCGGCTTGAATGGCCTTCAAGAACGCAGCCTTTGCACCTGCGCGATCTTCACTGCCGAGCAGGGCGCGCGCCAGCAAGGTCCAGCCGCCGGGCAGATCGGGAACGGCCTCCAGAGCCTTGCGCATGGTGATTGCCGCCTCTTTGTACTCCATTTCGCCCAGTTGGGCCGCGGCAATGAGCAGGTTTACTTCGAGCGGGCTGGCGATTTTGACAACCTGATCGATGACCGCCTGTCCCTTCTGAATCTGCCCGTCGTGGATGAGCGCCAGGGCAAGCTCGAAGTCCACGACCGCATCGCGCGGATCGGCATCGTAAACCGGCTGAAGCAGCGCAATCACATCGCGATTGCGGCCCAGGCGCATGGAACAGTCGGCAAGCAGATAGAGCGCCTGACGGTTCTCCGGCTGCAAGGAGTGCAGGTGTTCGAGGACAGCGGCAGCCTTGTCGAAGTCAGGCGTTTTGTACCAGGCCAGCGCGAGGTTGATCAGGACTATCGGATTGTCTGGGGCATGATTCAGTGCCAGATGGTATTGGGCGACGGCATCGTTGAATCGCCCGCTGTGCGCCAGAGCAATGCCCAGGTTCGTCCGCGCCGCCACGGAATCAGGCTGCAATTTGAGCAGTTGCTCATAAAGGCGAATCGCCTGCTGCACATCGCCGCGGTCATAGGCCGCGTCGGCCTCCCTGTAAAGGGCTTCGGGCGAGCTGGCCTGCCCGGAGGCTTCGAGCGCGAGCAGCAGCGGCAGGCCAAAGAGGCAGACGCCCAGCAGGTTCGCAGCGAACACACGCTGGATTCCCTGCCTTCGCAGCGGCAAAGTTCGCGCAACACTCATGAGATCGACCGTCATTCCTCTTGCAGAATAGCAGAATCGTTGACCTGGTTTTTTGATTTTGCCGTGGCTGGATTTCCTTCACTGGCAAAACTCAGCCGTCTGCTGTTAGCTTCAAAGCTATGACGGACAAGGAACTGGCGGCGCGGATTGCGCGCTCGGCGGGCGGCAAGGCCGGATACAAGCAACTGGTGCGCGAGTTGAGCCTTGGCGGCGGGCGAGAGCGGCGGCTGTTGCTGGAGCAACTGGCGCGGATGACGGCACACGGCGCGCTGACCAAGCTGGACCGCGAGCACTGGAGCATTCCGAAGCCGGTTGGCGGGCGCGAGAATCTGATTGCGGGGCGGCTCGATCTGCATCGCGACGGCTATGGTTTTGTCAGGCCCAATGCGCGGCAGGCCGCTGGTGACAACGATATATTTATTCCGCCCAACGAGATCAACGGCGCCATGCAGGGTGACCAGGTGCTGGTGGAGTTGGAACCGCCCAAAGCCGATGGGCGGCGGATGGGGCGCATCGCGCGTGTGCTGGAGCGGCGCAATCCGACGGTGGTGGGTGTCTTTCATTATTCGAGGTCGGAGCGGACGCATGGGAATGCGGTTGTGCCATTTGACGAGCGCATGACGCAGCCGATTCTGATTCCCGATGGGCTGGAGATTCCTGAGATCGAAGAGGCTGCCACGCCGCACCGGGTGCTGGGCAGCGAAGCAACAACAGCCGCCCACGAAAATCTGGAAGGCCTGGTGGTGGATGTGGAGATCACGCGCTGGCCGACGGAAACGCGAGCAGCAGTGGGGCGCGTGATCGAGGTGCTCGGCGCGCCGGATGACTTTGGCGTCGATGTGGAGATGATGATTCGCAAACACCAGTTGCCGCGAATTTTTCCTGAGAATGTGCTGGCCGAGGCGCGGGCCGTGGCGCATCTCGATCTCTCCGAAGTTTCAAGTCGTCGAGATTTTCGCGGCCTTCCGATTGTGACCATCGACGGCGAGACGGCGCGGGACTTCGACGATGCGGTGCTGGTGAGCGAGCGCGCGGACGGCGGTTACGAGCTGCAAGTTCACATCGCCGATGTGGCGGAGTATGTGCGCGCCGGAACGGACCTCGACCTGGAGGCGCGGCTGCGCGGAACCAGCGTTTACTTTCCCGACCGCGCGATTCCCATGCTGCCGCAGGAGCTATCGACGAATATATGCAGCCTGCGTCCCGGCGAAGACCGGCTGGTGTTGAGCTGCCTGATGCAACTGGATGCGAGCGGGCGCATTGAGAGCTATGAAATTGTCGAAGGCGTGATTCGCTCGGCGGCGCGCATGACCTACACCGAGGTTCACGCGATTCTTGAAGGTGACGCGGTGACGCGCGCGCGTTATGCGGCATTGGTTCCTGATTTTGAGCGGATGCGCAAGCTGGCCGGGCTGATGAACCAGCGGCGCGAGGAGCGGGGCAGCATCGACTTTGATCTGCCGGAGCCGGTGATTGATTTCGACGAGCAGGGGCAGATGCGCGGCGTGACCAAATCCGAGCGCACGTGGGCTAATCGGCTGATCGAAGAGTTCATGCTGGCGGCCAACGAGTGCGTGGCCACGTGGCTGGAAGACCTGGGCGTGCCGTCGCTCTATCGCATTCATGAAAAGCCGGAGCCGCGCCGCGTGGTGCAATTCGAGGAGCTGGCCGCGGCCTTCGGCTACACGCTGGGATTGGGCGCGCTGCCGGTGAAAAAGCTGCAAATGAAGAGCGACCGGCGCGACGCGCGACGCACGGGACGCAGCGTTCGTACGCACGAAATTGCCGAAGATATTCCGGTGACGCCGCGCATGTATCAAAAGCTGGCCGCGAAGATTGAGGGCAAGCCGGAGGAGCGGATTCTGAGCTACCTGATGCTGCGCTCGCTGCGGCAGGCGCGCTACTCGGAGATCAACGAGGGGCATTTTGCGCTGGCCGCGCCGAGTTATACGCACTTCACTTCGCCGATTCGCCGCTATCCTGATTTGATTGTGCATCGCATTGTGAAGGCGCTGCTGAGCGAGGGCGTGAACGGCGAGGGAGCAGTGGCGGAGGGGCGGCACAGCTCGCCCTGGACGCATCCGAATGAAGGTCTTGCTGGAATTGTGCTTCATCGGGGAAAGAAGCCGCATCATGCGTCGGGAATATTCATCGAGCCGCCGATTGCCGAGGCCGAACTGGCGCAGATTGCCGAGGAAACGAGCCAGACTGAGCGGCGCGCCGCCGAGGCCGAGCGCGAGCTGGTGGAGTGGAAGAAGGTGCGCTTCATGCAGGATCGCGTGGGCGAGGAGTTTGCCGCGCTGGTGCTGAATCCGACAAAGTACGGACTGTTTGTAGAGTTGACCGATCTGTTTGTCGAAGGGCTTGTGCCCATCGATTCACTGCGCGACGACCGCTACACCTGGCGCGAGAATACGCACGAGATTATCGGCGAGCGCAACGGGCGGCGCTATCGCGCGGGCGACCGGGTGCAGGTGATTCTGGAGCGCATTCTGGCTGCTGAACGCAGGCTGCAATTTGCGATTGTGGAGGAAGGCATTCCGCTGACCGGCAAGAAAACTACGCAGCACAAATCGAAGAAGAGCAAGCGCAAGGACGGCGCCAAGCCAAAGTTCAAGCCGCCGAAAAAGCTGGGCAAGAGGGGCAAGCGGCGTTGAGGCTAGAGCTTTTTTGGAAATAGTGTAGACCGGAATTTTGTCGGTATCCCACCCATTCCGCAGATTGCAAGATGCAGCTTCTTCGACTCCGCTGCGCTTCGCTCAGAAGAATAGATGGGGCACGGACGTTTATAGCAAAAGCTAAAAAGCTCTAGCGTCGCAGCTATCGGTTGGCTTGCTTCTCAGCCAGACCGCCAACGATGGGCAGCATGATGCGCTTGCCGTTGAAGGCTTGGACGAAGACGATGACCAGAATGACGAAGAAGGCGAGATCCACAAATTGCCAGAGCGACAAGGTGAGGAAGAGGACCGTGGGCACAAGATTCTGCACGATTCCGACCAGAATATGCACCACCGCCCATGCGATATAAAAGAAGATCGACTGCCATGCGTGGAAGCGGACAAAAGAGCTGTTCTTGAAGGGCGCAACGACAAGAAAGACAATGGCCGGAATGATGGTGATGTAAGCAAGGCCGCCGGCGGCGTTGTCAGAGATACCATAGGAATTCGATTCGAACATGATGCTCCTTTGATAAGCAGCGCCCTGCCTGGGGGAGTTAGCAGATTGGGGAATCCGACAGGGCGCCAAAATGATGATGAGCTGCACAACAATATTCGTCTGGTCTGAATTGCACACGCGGCCGCGAAATCTGAGCAGGAGCGCCCGATCCCATACAATGGAGCGAGGAGCATGACGGATGGCACACATGGTTTTTTGCGTTCGCAACAAGAAAGAGATGGAGGGGCTGGATGAGCCGCCCTTCGACTCGGAGTTTGGCCAGAAGATTTTCAAGAACGTCTCGCGAGCGGCCTGGGGCGAGTGGGTGGAGCGGCAGAAGATGCTGCTGAACGAGTATCGCTTGCAGCCCTGGACTCCACAGGCGCAGAACTTTCTGGTGGAACAGATGGAGCAGTTTTTCTTCAGCGAGGGAGCTGGTCTGCCGCAGGAGTTCGTTCCGCCGGCGCAGTGAGCGGCGCACGGGATTATGTGCGCGGGCGATGAAGGCTGACAGATGACCCTGGCAAAGCCGGCACAAATCGCATCTGGTTTTCTGCGCGCAACGGCGGCCGGCGTAACCCTGGCGGTGCGCGCCCAGCCCGGCGCAAAGAAGACGGCCATCACCGGCGCTTATGGCGAAGGCTCGACGGCGCAACTGAAGATAGCCGTTCACGCGCCACCGCTGGAAGGCCGCGCCAATGCCGCGCTGATGGAGTTCCTTGCGGAGTGCTTTGGCATATCGAAAAACGCAGTTGAGTTGATGAGCGGCGAGGCATCGCGGAGCAAGGTCTTCCTGCTGCGCGGAGTTGCGCTGGGAGAGGCCGAGAGCCGGCTTGCCGAGCGGATGTGTGCTGCTTGATTTTTTATATTTGCGGCGCACATTTTTCTCTGGCGAATCCCGGTAAGAAGTATTACAATGCTTACATGAGTGCCAATAGGAGGATTCTATCGTGAGTGCGCGTCCGTCAATGGTCGTCAGTATGCGCCTGCCGGTGGAGAGCGGAAAACGCCTCAGGCGCTTTGCCAATCGGCACGGATGGACACCGAGCGACGCCGGGGCGCGGCTGGTGGAGGAGGGCTTACGCCGTTCGGAGTTTGCCTTCATCGACTTCCGCGATACGCCGGCGGGGCGGCAAGCCTGCATCCAGTCCAGTTCGCTTGCGGTGTGGGAGATCATGCTTCTCGTTCGCGACTACAAAGGCGACGACGTTGCCGTGGCCAAGCATCTGGGATGGCCGCGCGTGCGGGTGCAGGCAGCGGTCCACTACGCCGAGGCGTTTCCCACGGAGATCGAAGAAGTGATGGCCGAGAACGATTCCGCGGATGTTGGGGCGCTGAAACGCTTGATGCCGCAGACCGTCGAGTTCACACCCAGGAAGCCTACGAGTCGCTGAGATGCTCAAACTGCTGCTCGATGAAGAGATTTCGCCGTCGGTGGCAATCGAATTGCGCCGCCGCAGCCCAGGGGCCGTGGTGTTTGCAATGACCGAGTGGGAGGGCGGCGACTTTGCTGGCGTGGAAGACGCGGTCTGCCTGCGTGAGGCAGCCGCCCAGGGATTGACCCTTGTCACCTATGACCGGAGCGCGATTCCTCTCTTGCTGAAAGCCTGGGCTGAGGAAGGCGAGCAGCATGGCGGCGCAATCCTGGTGGATGGGAATTGCCTTTCACAGGCCGACGTGAGTGGCTTGGCGCATGCACTGGCGAGCCTGACAAAAGAGGCAGAGACCGGGGAGTGGACGGACCGGGTGCTCTT
>Ga0302320_10008532_pt1 | contig 22252 bp, 20 predicted proteins | sample Bog_T0_3_FD_202130 | JGI IMG/M metagenome (GOLD analysis project Ga0302320, IMG submission 202130) | Peat permafrost microbial communities from Stordalen Mire near Abisko, Sweden - Bog_T0_3 | ecosystem: Environmental > Terrestrial > Soil > Wetlands > Peat | place: Sweden: Abisko, Stordalen Mire...
TCTTGCCCAGGCCGACGCTCCCGTGCAGGAAGAGCGGGTTGTAAGTGCGGGCGGGTGCCTCGGCCACGGCCATGGCTGCCGCGCGCGCAAACTGGTTGTTCACGCCGACGACGAACGCTTCAAAGGTAAATCGGGGATGGAGGTGGCCGCGCGAATCAGCCGGGGCGGAAGGTGTCAGCCGGAGAGGCTCTTTTTTAGTGCGCCCCGGTTCGTTTTTGGCGGGAACCAGTTCGCCGTCCAAGCCGGGCTTCGCTTCCGGCGCATGAAAAAGAATGGAGACGGCTTCCCCCAGGACGCGCGAGGCCGTGGCCTTCAACTGCGGCAGGTAATTTTCCTCGATCCAGACCTTATAAATGCTGTTGTCGGACGCCAGGGTCAGGGTCTTATTCGCATAGTTGTGAACACGCAGCGGACGAAACCACCGGCTCACGGCGTCAGCCGAGACAACTTGTTGTAATTCAAGGCATATCGATGCCCATATCTCAGTTAAATCGACAGTTGGGGCCATGTTACTCACAAGTTATTCAGATTGGATGGGTGGAGATTGAACGGGGTGACGACGGAAGATGGTAGCAGTCGATAAAATCATATGTTACTGATTATAAAGACCTTAAAGTAGTGCGCTTAAATGGCTTTAGAGGGAATAGATTTGGTGAAGTTCCGTTACCTTTGTGAGTTATCCCCCTCGCGGTGAAAAGACGGATTGAGGGGCCAATCACCATATTCATTTCATCCCAAATCTTTTCTCCAGCGGGAAGGTCAACGTAATCAGACCGCAGTCAGGCAGCAAGAGAAATGGAAGATTTTTGCAGAAATTTTCTTTTGCAAAAGAATTGACGGCAATTGTCCCGACATTCTTCCAGTTATTGCAGGAAAAAGTCATTTGTGACGTTGCGATGGCGGGAGAATTTTGTGCTTTCGAGGTAAAACCGCCTTGGTGAAATTGAATAAGAATACACGGAAGCGATTTCGTGAAGTGATTCTGCCGCTTCAGCGGATGCGACAACTAGCTTGTCGAAGACCCGGTTCAGCCGTTCAATAGCGGACTCTTTATGGCTTCATCGATCCTTCAGGAATTGCAGTGGCGCGGGCTCGTGGCCGACATGGCCAATCGCGAGGAACTGGAACGGCTTCTCGCGCCCGGCGCCCCGCCGGTGACGCTTTACTCGGGCTTCGATCCCACCGCGACGAGTCTGCAACTCGGCAATCTTATCCCGCTGCTTATGCTTCGGCGGTTCCAGTTGGCGGGGCACCGCCCGATCGTGCTGGCTGGCGGTGCGACGGGAATGATCGGCGATCCGAGCGGCAAATCGGCGGAGCGCAACCTGCTTTCGCGCGACGTGATTGAGGCGAACATTGAGGGCATCAAAGGGCAGTTGACCCGGTTTCTCGATTTCGAGAGCAAGGCCTGCCCCGCTCTACTGGTCAACAACGCCGATTGGACGCAGCCCGTCAGTATCCTCGACTTCCTGCGCGACGTCGGAAAGCATTTCACGATCAATGCCATGGTGGCCAAGGACAGCGTGCGCAACCGCATGGAGAGTGAGTCGGGCATGAGCTTCACCGAGTTCAGCTACTCGCTGCTGCAGGCCTTCGATTTCTTGCACCTCTTCGAGAAGCACGGCTGTCGGCTCCAGGGTGGCGGCGCGGATCAGTGGGGCAACATTGTCGCGGGCACCGACCTGATCCGGCGCAAGCTCGGCCAGGTCGCCTGCGGCCTCACCTGGCCGTTGCTGACCAAGAGCGATGGCACCAAGTTCGGTAAGACCGAGGGCGGTGCCGTGTGGCTTTCCCCGGAACGGACCAGCGTCTACCGCTTCTATCAATTTTTCATCCAGGTGGAGGACGCGCAGGTGATGCAACTCCTGCGGGTCTTCACCTTTCTGCCGCAGGAAGACATCGCCGTGATTGAGGCTCAGCATTTGGCCGCCCCGGAGCGGCGCGACGCGCACAAGAAGCTTGCCTTCGAGCTGACCAGGCTCGTCCACGGCGAAACTGCAGTCGCCGACGCCATCCGCGCCAGCGAGATTCTTTTCGGCGGCTCGCTCGAGGGCATCACCGAGGCGCAATTCGACGAGGTCATCGCCGAGGTGCCTAACGTCACGCTCTCGCGTTCCATCCTCGGCCGGACCGAAGGTGCGCTTATTGAAGTTCTCATCGCTGCCAGGCTGAGTCCCTCCAAGGGCCAGGCCCGGAAAGACATCGAGGCGGGTGGCATCAACGTGAACAACATCCGCGCCACCGACACGAAGGTCGTCATCGGTCCGGAGCATCTCCTCTTCGGTAAGTTCGTCCTCTTGCGCAAAGGCAAAAAGAACTACGCACTGGTCAAATTCGAAGGGTAAGCCACCCGTAACTTTTGGTTGACCCTGCTGGTGCGCCTGCCATAGACAGAAGCGTGCGCAAACTCCATTTCCTCCTCTCTCTGGCCATTGTCTTCACCGTCGGCTCGGCGCTGACCGGCTGTCAGAAAGCCGACCAATCCGGGCCGGGTACGCCGGCCGCTCCGCCACCTTCGATCAAGATCGGCCTAGCCGCTGTCGAGTCGGGTTCCGACGCCCAGATCGGCGCGACCATGCTGGAGGGCTCGCAAATCGCCGTCGATGAGTGGAATGCGAAGGGCGGCGTCCTCGGCCGCAAGATCGAAACGATCTCGCTTGACGACGAAGGCAAGCCCGACAAGGCCGTCAACGTGGCTCAGACCCTGGTTGATGACGGCGTCATCGCGGTGCTCGGCCATTTGAACAGCGGTTGCACCATCCCGGCCTCGCGCGTTTATAACGACGCCAAAATCATCCAGATTACCCCCGGTTCCACCAATCCACTCTATACCGAGCAGAATTATTCCTACGCTTTCCGTATTTGCGGGCGCGATGATCAACAAGGTGCCGTGGCCGGCGCCTACATGTACGACCAGTTGAAGCTGACCAAAATTGCCATTCTTCACAACAAGACTGCCTACGGGGAAGGCCTCGCCACTGAAGTGAAAAAGACCTTCGAGGCCAGAGGCGGCACAGTGACGATGTTCCAGGGCATCGGGCAGGACGAAAACGATTTCAGCGCGAACATTTCCGTGATCAAGGGCTCCGGCGCCGAGGGCTTTTTCTGGGGTGGGATGTACGGGCAGGGCGGCCCGCTCTGCGTGAAAATGCGGCAGTCCGGGTTGACCATCCCTTTCGTTAGCGGCGATGGCTGTTTCGACCAGTCGTTCGTCAACACCGTGGGTGGCAATGCGCCTGACATCTATCTCTCCTTTGGCCCCGATTATCACAAGATTCCCGCCGCGCAGCCGTTCCTCGACAAGTACAAGGCGAAGTACGGCCACGACGAAGGGGGTTACTCGGTTTATGGCTACGACGCCGCCAATGTATTGCTGACCGCCATCGACCAGGCGCAGAGCACCGATGCAGATAAAGTGGCCGCCGTGATGAAGAGCCGCTCCTTCGATACCATCCTGGGCAAGATCGAATTCGATTCGAAGGGCGACCTCAAGACAACCGCCTTCGTCCTCTGGTCGGTCAAGGACGGCAAGCTCCAGTCCCTGCCTGCCAACCCATGAGGGCTCGCGCCCGGCCGGTGCCGCATGGCCGGCGGCAAAAGGAAAAAGTTTTATTCGCTTTCGCGGGAGCGAAACCTGCTCAATATCTCCCTTTGCTATGAGTTCTGGCTCGACCCTGATGGAAATCGTGATGGACGGGATCTCGCGCGGCGCGGTCTACGCGCTCGTGGCGCTCGGCTACACCATGGTTTACGGCGTGCTCGGCATGATCAACTTCGCCCACGGCGAAGTGTTCATGATCGGCATGTTCGCCTGCGTTTACGCCATCGGGGTCTTCTCCGTCGCGTGGGGTGATCACGCCTTGCTCAACCTCGGGCTGGGCATCCTCGTGGCCATGATCTTTTCCGCCGCCTACGGTTACGCCAACGAGCGCATTGCCTACCGCCGCCTCCGTAAGGCGCATGCCCTCGCGCCCCTCACCAGCGCCATCGGCATCTCGACCTTCCTCCAATATTTTATCTTCCTCACCGTCAGCAAGGAAAAGGTGCCGTTTCCCCGGTTCTACAGTGATTTCCTCACGTCTCATTCTCTCACGATTGGTCCGCTGGAGATTACCTATCTGCGCTTGGCCATCCTGGGCACAACTCTGCTGATCATGGCCGGGCTCTTTCACCTCATCAACCGCACCCGGCTTGGCATCGCCCTGCGCGCCACGGCCCAGGACCAGCTCATGGCGAGCCTCGTCGGCATCCCCGTGGACAAGATCATCGCCTTCACCTTCATTCTCGGTTCCGCCCTGGCCGCCATCGCCGGCGTGATGGTGGCCATGTACACCAATGTGCTCGTTTTCGACGCCGGCTACCGCGTCGGCCTGAAAGCCTTCACCGCGGCGATTCTCGGTGGCATCGGGAATGTTCCCGGTGCGGTGCTCGGCGCCATGATCCTCGGACTGACCGAAGCATTGACGACGCTCCAGTTCGGCAGCGAATGGAACGATGTAACCACCTTTGCGGTGCTCATGCTTGTGCTGCTCCTGCGCCCGCGCGGCCTGCTCGGCGAACGGGTCGCTGACAAGGTCTGATGCGTATGGCTCGATGGCGTCCCTACCTTCTCGGCCTCCTCGGTCTCGCGGCCATCACCTTTCCCTTTCTCTGGCTGCAACTCGCGCCCGATTTCGACAAGAACACCGTCGGCGTGGTCTGGGCTCCCCAACACGGCTTGGAATTCTTCGGCGACATGTCCACCGTGTTCGTCATCGGTTTCTTGATTTGGGTGGGTGTCCAGGTCAACCGCCGCTTCGGCCTCGATAAGGCGCTGGCGGCAAATGCCGTGTGGCAAAAGGCCGGAAGCATCTGGACCCACTCGTGGGCCTGGCTGGTTGTGCCTCTGATTTTTTTGATCGTGCCGCTGAGCATCCGCACGGATGCCATGCGGGCCGCCGGAACTGCGCCCTGGGTCAGCACGTCCACCCTGGGACTCTTTACCTTCGTCGGCCTCTACATGCTGCTCGCCGTCGGCCTGAATATCACCGTGGGCATGACCGGCCTGCTCGTTCTCGGCTACGCCGGATTTTACGCCTTCGGCGCTTACTTCTTTGCGCTCTCCCAGCAATACTTCTCCTTTTTCCCGTGGTGGCTGGCCGCGCCTCTTGCCTTTGTTTTGGGCGGCGGCGTGGGCTATTTGCTCGGGCTGCCCTGCCTGCGCCTGCGCGGCGATTACCTCGCCATCGTCACACTCGGTTTCGCCGAGGCCTTTCGCGAGCTGATGCGCAATCTCGATGTCACTGGCGGTGACAAGGGCATCGTGCTTAAGGACAGCTCCATTTTTCGCGCCTTCGCCGGCCTGAGCCATTCCCAGGTTTGCTATGCCGTGACCGCTTTGGTGCTCGTCCTGACAGTCTTTCTCGTGCAGCGCCTCTGTCATTCGCCCGTGGGCCGCGCCTGGATCGCCATCCGCGAGAACGAAGTCGCGGCCGAGGCGGTCGGCGTGCCGGTCGTGCAGATGAAGTTGCTCGCCTTTTCCCTCAGCGCGGCTATTGCGGCGGTGGCGGGCGTCATCTACGGGGCCAAGGACGGCTTTGTCAGTCCCGCCATGTGCGAGTTTCAGCAATCGATCATGGTCCTCGCCATGGTCATCCTCGGTGGCCTCGGCAACAGCTACGGTGCGTTGCTCGGTGCGGGCCTGCTCTACCTCGTGCCCGAATACCTCAAGGTGTTGCCGTCGGCGATCCAGAACAGCCCGGCGCTCTCCGCCATCGTCCCCGGCTTCGTGCGCGATTCGTTCCAGCATCTCTCCGATTACCGCTGGCTCCTCTTCGGCGTCGTGATGGTCTTGATGATGCTCTACCGGCCCCAGGGGCTGATCGGCGGCAGCCGCAGAAAAACGGAGATGTTGCATACATGACCCCGCTGCTCGAGACCCGCAACCTCGGCAAGACCTTCGGCGGCCTCAAGGCCGTGCAGCAGGTCGATTTGCGCATCGAGGCCAACCGGATCGTTAGCGTCATCGGACCCAATGGCGCGGGCAAGACCACCTTCTTCAATTGCCTTAGCGGAATTTATCGACCGGACAGCGGCTCCATTTTGCTCGATGGTCACGACATCACCGGCCGCCGGCCTCACGAGGTGTGCCGGCGGGGCGTCGCGCGCACCTTCCAGAACATCCGGCTTTTTCCCGAGATGTCGGTGCTCGAAAATGTGCTCGTCGCGCAATTCCAGCATCGCTCCATTTCGCCGTTGCCGCTCCTGCTCCATTCGCCCCGTTTTCGCGCCCAGGAGAATCAAAGCCGCGCCGAGGCCCTCGAGTTTCTCGATTTCGTCGGGCTGACCCATCTGGCCGGGCATATTTCCAGCAACCTCGCTTACGGTCTGCAGCGCCGGCTCGAAATCGCGCGGGCTCTGGCCACGCGGCCCCGCCTCCTCCTGCTCGATGAACCCGCGGCGGGCATGAACCCGCAGGAGGCGGTCGAAATGGTGCAGTTGATCTCCCGCATCCGGGACCGGGGCCTGGCCGTCCTCCTTATCGAGCACCACATGAAAGTAGTGATGGCCATCTCCGACGAAATCCTCGTCCTCGACCACGGCGTCCCCATCGCCCACGGCGCGCCGGAAAAAGTCCGCAACGATCCCCAGGTCATCAAAGCCTATCTCGGCGAGGAAGTTTCCCACTAGGACAAGACGATGCTGAACCTCCGCGACGTCTGCGCCGGCTACGGCGCCATCGAAGTGCTCAAAAGCCTCACCCTCGAGGTGAACGCCGGCGAAATTGTCGCGCTTCTCGGCGCCAACGGTGCCGGCAAAAGCACCACCCTCCTCACCATCGCCGGTGTCGTGCCGGTGCGTAGCGGACAAATCACCTGGCAGGGCGCTCTCATGCCTCCGGGCAAGGCCGATGTCGTTTTGCGCCAGGGCATCTGCCTCTGCCCGGAGGGCCGCCACATCTTCCCCCGCCTCACCGTGTTGGAGAACCTCATCAGCGGCAGCCTCCTTTTTCCCGCCAGCCGCAACCCGGCCAAGCTGGAGGAAATCTTCAACTATTTCCCCCTGCTGGCCGAGCGCCGCAAACAACTCGGCGGCACCCTCTCCGGTGGTGAACAGCAAATGCTCGCCATCGGTCGCGCGCTGATGAGCGAACCCAAGCTCCTCATGCTCGACGAACCCTCCCTCGGCCTCGCCCCGCAGATCGTCGCGAAGATTTTTGCCATCATCCGGGAGATCAATCAAAAGGGCGTCCCCATCCTCCTCGTCGAGCAAAACGCCCAACAGGCCCTACGCATCGCCCATCGTGGCTACGTCATCGTCACCGGCAAAAACCAGCTCACTGGCACCGGCTCGGAACTCCTCGCCAGCGACGAAGTCCGCCAGGCTTATTTGGGAGAGTAACCACATATAGCCAATATCACTATGAGTGGATTTTACTCTCGAAACATCTTCGTAGTAATTTTCCTCACGATTATCTCCATTGATTGGGTTGCGATTCAGACGGACTTTCTGAATTCCTTGCATCTAATCGGCAACAAATCCCAAAGTATTTTTATGGGGTGGTTGGGCACCGTGGTTCTTATCACGATCTGCATTTACCCCTTGGTGTATTGTTTTCTAGCGTGGCTGCGGCTCATTCCCGCAAGATGGGCCGGCTTCCTTGAAGCTATTCCCTTCATGGGTTTTGGAATCTGGCTGGCCTTCATAGCCTACCTTGCGGCATTGACGGAGTTTGGCACGGTGTCCGTGCGCCTCAGACCTGGCCTTTCGGAAGATAAGATTATGTCCATTTGCAATGAGGCCCAAGCCGAGGGTATTCCAATGACCATTGCATTCGAGCCCAAGAATGGAGATGTGGCGTGGATTAATGCCAAGTATGCTCGTGAAGGCGAAGAGCTTTGTGCTGGCTACGTTGAGGAAAAGTAGGGCATCTAACGAGGCTGGAAAGTGCTACGATTTATCAGCATCTTCTTAACGTCGCCTCGACGTTTGGCTCATAGAGCACTCTTGCGGTCCCTCTTTGCGTTCTTTCGCGGCTAATAAAACGAAACCTCACAGCCTGCCCGCATGATCCGCCGCCAACCCCTCCCGAAAACTCGGATAAACCGGCTTCCATCCCGTCGTCCTCAGCTTCGCATTGGAAACCCGCTTGCTCGTCATACCCCGTTTGCGATGCAAGTTGACCGGCCCATGCGGCGGCAGCGGTTGATGCAGGAACTCGCTGCACCATTGATAAAATTCAAGCTGCGTCACCGGCGTATCGTCGGTCGCATTGTAAATCTCCCCGGGTGCACCCGAGGTGATGAGATGCACTAGGGCGGCCACCAGGTCGCGCTGATGGATCAGGTTCATCCAGTGCGAGCCGTCGCCCTCGATCACCGCCTCGCCCCTGCAGAACTTGTCGAAAAGCACGCCCCGCTTCGGGCCGTAAATACCCGAAGAACGCACCACCGTCGCGCCGGACAGCAGCGCGTCCAACTCGGCCATCGACAAAATCTTTCCCGTCATTGTCGGTGGATGCGGAAGGGTCTTTTCCGTGACGATTTCGCCTTTTGTCTCCCCGTAGACGGAAGTCGATGAAACAAAAAGACGGCGGGCTTGGGCCAGATGCCGGTTCAGGAGAGAACCGCCCTCCTTGAAAACTTCCTGGTAAGCCTCGACGCCGCCCCGGCCCGATGAGGCGCAGTGGATCGCCAGGTCGTAATCGTCGCCCGCCTGCTTCCAAGTCAGCGGATCGCCCACGCTTCCCGTGATGATCCGGTGCAGGCGATGCCCGGCCAGTGAGGCCGCGGTGGTGGCGGAACGGACCCAGCCACTGACTTCATGACCCTTTTCCTGAAGCTGAAGCGCCAGCGGCAGGCCGATGTAGCCGCAGCCGATGATCAACGTTTTGGAGCGAGTCTTCAAAAAAACGGGCCCGGTGCCTACTTGGTATTCGACATGATCGTCAGGTACTTATCGTCCGCCTTGTCGCCCACGCTTAGGCGTGCCAGCAGTTTGCCGTCGGCCCGGATCCATGTCGGTTTCCCGCTGGGGACCTGGACAGGCGTCCACGGTTGCCCCGCACCTTCGTCGCTTAGAATCTTGTCGATGTCCTGCTGCGTGATGTCGGTTTTCTTCGGATCGCTCCCGTCGCGCACGAAGACCTCCATGCCCGCATGAATGCCGTCGAAATAAACGCAGATCGAATAACCGTCGTGCTGGAAAAGCATCTGGCTGCCCACCACGCTCGCCGAGCCGAAGCGTTGCCGCAATTGCGAGAGGTCGTCGCCGATGTTGGCCTGGGTGAGGGCCGGCCACGCCAGCAAGGCGAGCGCCAGCGTCCAGTTTCGCGCGTGGAAAGAAAGGGACACCCGTCGCTTATACCAAATTCGAGCGTGAACTGGACAAAAAAACGAACCCGCCTGAGAATAAGGCCGTGAACCCGACCGACCGTGCGCGTTTCCTCTTCGTGCCGCCGCAGATCGATCCCACCGCCTACGTGGCCCCGCAGGCGGTCGTGATCGGCGATGTGCGCCTCGCGGCGCAGAGCAGCGTCTGGCCCACCGCCGTCTTGCGCGGAGACATCAACTTCATCGAGATCGGCGAGGGCTCCAATATCCAGGACGGCAGCATCGTCCATCTCGCTGACGACCTGCCCGTGATTGTGGGCAAGCTGGTAACCGTCGGCCACCGCGCAATTCTCCACGCCTGCACGGTGGAGGACAATTGTCTCATCGGCATGGGCGCGACCATCCTCGACGGCGCTGTGATCGGCAAGGGCAGCATCATCGGCGCGCATGCGCTCGTCACCAAGGGCACCCACATCCCGCCTGGCTCACTTGTCATGGGCACGCCCGCCAAAGTGGTACGCGCCCTGGGCCCTGAAGAAATCGCCGACATCCGCACCTGGGCCGATCACTACCTCGCCCTCGGCCCGATCCATAAGAAGTTTTTCGGCGTATGAGCACTTTCAAAGACCTCGATGTACTAGTGAAAGCAATGGAAGCCGAGGGTTACAGGCTTGTTGACTCAGAACCAGGGCCAACGGATTCGGGCACTGCTGAGTTTTCTGATGGAAATAGGACGGTTAAAATTGTCAGAGACAAGAGTAGTGGATGTTTAGGGAGGCTCGACAAAAGCTAGAGGCGATGGGGCTTTGGAGAGCTTTCAATGACACGTTGGAGTTCCGCGAAGCACTATTGGAATACATCAAGAACCAATATGCCTAATCAGGGGATGCAGTGAACACGGACCCGCCCTTGGTGGCATCATTTGCCCAGCAGATGAAGAAACTCGTCCACACTTAAACCGCTGGAACGAATAAGGCTGCGCAAAGTTCCCTTGGCCAATTCCCGATGATCCGGTACGGACAGCGTCGCCATGTGGCCATCCTTGACGAGAATCATGTGACTGCCCCGTTGGCGCGCCATTTGCCATCCAGCTTGGGACAAGGCGCGAACGACCTCGCGTCCGCTAAGGACCGGCAGTTGGGCCATTAAACCGTGACCTCGACCTGCTGAGTTTCAATCGTCAAAGGCAATCCGCGTTCGGCGCGAACTTCGAGGCATAACGAGATCGCTTCCCGAATGTTGGCGACTGCCTCTTCCCGTGTGTGCCCCTGGCTTACACATCCGGGGATGGAAGGGCATTCAGCGATCCAAACGCCATCTTCATCCCGGGCCAGGGTGGTGACAAACTTCATGCTAATCACTTTACCTCGTCTTCCTTTGCATGCAAAGCCGATCCGGCAGAAGTTCCTCCCAGCACCTTCCCCAAAAACCGCCCCGTATGGCTCCCCGGCTGCGCGGCCACAAACTCCGGCGTCCCCTTGGCCACGATCTGCCCGCCGCCCTCGCCCCCCTCGGGACCGAGATCGATGACATAGTCGGCGCATTTGATGACGTCGAGCTGGTGCTCGATGATGACCAGCGTATTGCCCGCGTTGCGCAACTTGAAGAGGACCTGCAGAAGCTGCTCGATGTCGGCAAAGTGCAGGCCGCTCGTCGGCTCGTCGAGGATGTACATCGTGCGGCCCTTCGCCCGCTTGGCCAGTTCCGCCGCCAGCTTGACCCGTTGCGCCTCACCGCCCGACAGAGTGGTCGCCTGTTGCCCGAGATGCAGGTAGCCCAGCCCCACGGACGCCAGCGCCTCCAGCTTGTCGGCGGCGGCGGGCACATTGCGGAAGAAATTCAGCCCGTCATCCACCGTCATCTCCAGCACATCGGCGATGTTGAGTCCCTTGTAGGTGATCTCCAGCGTCTCGCGGTTAAACCGGCGTCCACTGCACGCCTCGCAGGTGACATAGACCGGCGGCAGAAAATTCATCTCGATCTTGATCACACCGTCCCCCTCGCAATGCTCGCACCGTCCGCCCTTCACGTTGAAGCTGAACCGGCCCGGCCCGTAACCGCGCACGCGCGACGAGGGTAGGTGCGCAAAAAGATCGCGGATCGCGTTGAACGCGCCGGTGTAAGTGAGCGGATTGGAGCGCGGCGTCCGCCCGATCGGCGTCTGGTCGATCACGATCGCCTTGTCGATCAGGTCGAGCCCGTCGATCCCTTCGTGCGCGCCCGGGGCTTCCTTCGCGTGATAGAAATGGCGGAAGAGCGCGCGGCAAAGCACATCGTTCACCAGCGTGCTCTTGCCCGAGCCGCTCACGCCCGTCACACACGTCATCAGCCCGGCGGGAAAACCGACCGTGACGTTCTTGAGATTGTTTTCCCGCGCGTTCATCACCCGGATCCAGCCGTTCTGCGCCTTCAGCCGCACCTTCGGCACCCGGATCGATTGCGCGCCATTGAGAAACTGGCCGGTGAGCGATTTCGGGTTGGCCAGCACTTCCGCCACCGTCCCCGCCGCCACGATCTGCCCGCCGCGCGCTCCCGCCTGCGGACCCAGATCGACCAGGTAATCCGCCGCGCGGATCGTGTCCTCGTCGTGCTCCACCACGATCACCGTGTTGCCCAGGTCGCGCAGTTCGCGCAGCGTTTCCAGCAGCCGCTCGTTGTCGCGCTGGTGCAGGCCGATGCTCGGTTCGTCGAGAATATATAGGACCCCCGTCAGCTTCGAGCCGATTTGCGTGGCCAGGCGGATTCGCTGCGCCTCGCCGCCTGACAGCGTGCCGCTCTCGCGGTCGAGCGTGAGATAGCCGAGCCCGACCCGGTTGAGAAAGCCGAGCCGCTGCAGGATTTCGCGCCGCACCTCGCCGCCGATCTTTTCCTCCTGCGGTGCCAGCGACCAGGTCTCGAGCCACCGTTGCGCGGCGTCGATCGAGAGATGGCTGAATTGCGCGATGTTCAGCCCGGTGCCGGGCGGGCCGCCCAGCGTCACCGCCAGCACGTCGGGCCGCAGCCGCGCCCCGGCGCAGGTGCGGCAGGTGATGCGGCTCATGAACTGGTTGAGCCGGTAGCGGGTCAGCTCGCTCTTGCTCTCGGCATAGAGGCGGGTCAGTTGCGCCACGATCCCGTCGAACGGCCGTTCCGTGACCACCGTCTTGCTGTTGCGCGTGCTGGTGAAGCTGATCTTCTCCCCGTCCGAACCGTGCAGCAGCGCGTTTTGGAAGGCGTCGCCGCATTCGCGGTAGGGGCGCGACATCGGCTCATTGTAAGCCGCGGCCAGCGCCGTCAACTGGCCGCGATACATCTTGGCCAGGGCGGGCGCGCTCCGCCGCCACGGCGCGACCGGCATCTCCTCCAGCGCCACCGTCCCGTCGGGAATCAGCAGCGCCGGGTCGAAGACCGATTCCGTGCCCAGCCCGTCGCAGACTGGGCACGCCCCCTGCGGACTGTTGAACGAAAAATGGCGCGGCGTGATCTCGGCGTACCGGTAGCCCGTCTCGGGATCGAAGTTCTGGTTGCTCAACGTCAATTCCTCGGTGATCGCGTCGGGCGGGCCGAACAGTACCGTGACCACCCCGTTGCCGGTCTTCAGCGCCAGCTCGAGCGAATCGGTCAGGCGCGTCTTGATCGAGTCGCTGACCTTCAGTCGGTCGATCACCGCCTCGATGGTGTGGGCCCGTGCCTTGTCCAGGCGCGGCGGCTGTTCCAGCTCCACGATGCGCCCGTCCATCCGCGCGCGGACAAAGCCCTCGCGCCGCAGCTTTTCCACCGTGTCGCGGAACTCCCCTTTTTGCTGGTGGATCACCGGGGCGAGAATCTGCACCGGCGTCCCTTCCTTCGCCGCCAGGACCCGGTCGACCATTTGCTGCACCGACCAGCGCCGCATCGGCTTGCCCGTCGTCGGATGATGCGGCTGGCCGAGATGGGCGAAGAGCAGCCGCAGGAAATCGTGGATCTCCGTCGTCGTGGCGATGGTCGACCGCGGATTGCCCCCGGCCGTCCGCTGCTCGATCGCGATGGCGGGCGACAGCCCCTCGATGAAATCGACGTCCGGCTTCTCCATCTGCTCGAGGTATTGCCGCGCATAGGTCGAGAGGCTTTCGACATAACGCCGCTGCCCCTCCGCGTAGAGCGTGTCGAACGCCAGCGACGATTTGCCCGAGCCGCTCACCCCGGTGAACACCACCAGCGCGTTGCGCGGCAGCGTCAGCGACACATTCTTGAGATTGTGTTGCCGGGCGCCCCCGATCCGGATTTCCTCCATGGCCATAACCCGCAAACCTAGCACAGGATCCAGCGGGAATCTTGCCGGAATTTTGCCACCCAATGTAGTGGCGGTCTACGACCGTCGCACGAAACGCCTTCCTCATAGCCGCGCCGATGCAGCAGCCATCTCGAAAGGGATGCCAGCATTGTAGCCGGCGGTAAGACCGCTTCGCGGTCGCCACCACCGGTTTCGTGTCCCCGATGAAGCCGACCCCGGAGGTGGTCGCAGCAATGTGCCTGACTTATCCCAGCAACTTATGCACGTCCATCAGTTTCGACACGATATTGATATTGGTCTCGCAAACGGGCATGCAATCTCCACAGCCGATGCACGACGTCCCGTTTTTCGTCAGCGTCTTGTATTCGGCGCGGGCCCGGGAAAGATCGTGGTAGTCGAGAGCATAACGCTCGTAACGGAAGATGTCGGCGATCGCGATATGTTCCGGGCAGTGCGAGATGCAGTCGGAGCACAACAAACAGGTCGTCCCCTTGTTAAAGGCCGCCAATAGGTCGAGCGCCTCCTGGTCGTTCACGGTCAGGGCCCCTTGCCGGGCCGCGGTGAAGTTTTCCTGCATCTGATCGAAGTTGGTCGTCGCGATCACGGCGGCCGTCAGGTTCGGGTTGGACATCAGCCATTTCACCATGGCCGCGCCAGGCGTGCTCCCGCCAAATCGCGGCTCGGCCAGCATGGTTTGGAATTTGGGATCCTGGGCTGCCCGGCCCACGCCGCCCATCGTCTTCATCGCAATCACCCCGAAGTCCTTCTGCTTGGCCAGCGCGATGAGATCTCCCACTTCCTTCTTGTCCCCGTAGGTGTAAAAAAACTGGGCGGCTTCGTACGGCAGATTATCCATCACATAGGGAAGAATCTCGTAAGCCATGTCACCGCCGATGTTCTTGTAGTGATGCTGGGAAATGGCGAGGTGCTTCACCAGCCCTTCTTTATTCAGCCTCTGGTAGGCCCGGACCATGCCCAGGTCGTTTTGCGCCTCGTTCAGCGAATGGTAGCCGAAATGGAACTTCATCACGTCGTAGTAACCGACGCCCGAGTTGGCCACACACTTCTTGACGAATTGATAGTGCTGCTCCTCGTCGATGCGCCCGTGCGCGTTGTCGCCATCGACGCGGTCCACCACCACTTCGAGATAATACGATTCCCGTGGCTGGCTCTTGATCGCATCGGGCATGTTCTGGGCGGTCCAGCGATGGGCTTTGTGCCAGTAGTTGACCCCCGATTGCACCGCCAGCGGGATCACGGCGGCGTTCCAGTCGGACGCGCCCACCAGGGCGCTGATTTCCAGTCCGGTTCGGCCATAGCGGCGTCGTGGCAACTGGGGCACCGCAGGTTGCGGCGCGGCCGGTTGCGCGGGTTGTTGTTGGGCGGAGGCGTCGAGTGCCCCCAGGCCGGTCAGGGCCATTCCTGCGGCACCGGTTGAGCCAAGCCGGAGGAAATCCCTCCGGTTCAATCCCTTTGCGTTCTGCTTATTGTCATTCATCGGATGAGTATCCTGATTGAGGTTTATGATGACTGCGGGGAGTGCGAAAACGGTCCTGAACTCTCGCACGCGCCGGAGTAAAACGCAAGGTCGCGTTCATGTCTGGTAAACGCGGAACTCCATGCCCTTCCCGCGTGACAGCATGCGGGGGGACTGGCATCCTGCCGGAATGACCACCGTCGAGGCCGCGCAACTGCTGGAACGGTATCGTTCGGGCCAAGTTTCGCAGGAAAAAGTCCTCCGTGCCTTCCAGGCCGCGCCTCTGGCGGACTTGGACTTTGCCCAGGTGGACACCCATCGCGCGCTGCGTAAAAATTTTCCCGAGGTCATTTTCGGCGCCGGCAAGACTCCCGACCAGGTGGTCCGCATCGCGGCAAAAATTCTGGAGCACGCGCAGCAGGTCCTCATCACCCGGGTCACCCCCGAACAGCACCGGGCGCTCCGGAAGAAATTCAAGCGAGCGGTCCATCATCCGCTCGGTCGCTGCGTCACCATTGAGAAAACCTCGCTTCCGAAACGGGCCGGATTCATCGCCGTCGTCTGCGCCGGCACCAGCGATCTACCCGTCGCGGAGGAAGCCGCCGTCACGGCGGAAATCATGGGAAACCGGGTGGAACGAGTCAACGACGTCGGCGTGGCCGGCCTCCACCGGATGCTGGCGCGGATGGAACTGCTCCAGACGGCGAATGTCATCGTGGCCGTCGCCGGCATGGAAGGCGCGTTGCCGAGCGTCCTCGCCGGACTCGTTTCCCAGCCGGTCATCGCCGTGCCGACGAGTGTCGGTTACGGCGCGAGTTTCGGAGGCGTTGCGGCCCTGCTCGCTATGCTCAATAGTTGCGCCAGCGGTGTCACCGTGGTGAACATCGATAACGGGTTTGGCGCCGGCTACGCCGCGAGCCAGATCAACATGCTCGTTTCCAAATCGTGAAAGTCCTTTACCTCGACCTCTTCAGCGGTATCTCCGGGGACATGTTTCTCGCCGCCCTGCTCGACCTCGGGGTGGACTTGGCGGAACTGAAACGCGAGTTGAAAAAGCTCAACTTCGACGGCTATCGCCTCGACGTTTCCAGGGGGCAGAAATCGTCGATCTCCGGCGTGAAATTTAACGTCCACCTTGAGCATGAACCTGCGCACGGGCACGCCCATTCGCATGGATCCGGCCATCACCATCACCCCGAACCCGCGTCTGATCACGGGCACGAACACGGGCACGGCCCCAACCGCAACTTCTCGCAGATCAAGGAGCTGATTTCCGGAAGCGGGCTTTCGCCCTGGGTGAAACAAAAATCGATCGCCGTGTTCCAGCGGATCGCCGTGGCCGAGGGCAAAATTCACGGTGTCCCGCCGGATGAAGTCCATTTTCATGAGGTCGGCGCGGTTGATTCCATCGTCGATATCGTCGGGGTGGTCATCGCGCTCGAATGGCTCGGCAAACCGGCCCTGCTCGCGTCGCGGGTCATCGACGGCACAGGCTGGATGGATTGCGCGCATGGACGCTTCCCGGTTCCTGCCCCGGCCACGCTCGCGATTCTTGGTGAGCGCGGCATCGGCATCACCCAATGCGAGGAGCCGCATGAATTGGTCACCCCCACGGGTGCGGCCCTGCTGGCCGAATTGGTGGAGCGTTTCGGCCCCATGGAAAATCTGGTGGCGGAGAAAATCGGATTCGGCCTCGGTTCCCGCGACAATAAAACCCGCCCGAATGTCTTGCGCGCCATCTTGGGCGAAGCATCCAACATGGCCGCCCCCTCCGCCTCGGGGTTGGATTGGGAAACCGATCGCGTCGCCGTGCTTGAAACCAATCTGGACGACTGCACCGGGGAAATCCTCGGCCACTTTTTCGAGGTGGCGCTGGCCGCCGGCGCGCTGGATGTGTTTTACGCGCCGGTGCAGATGAAAAAAAACCGGCCCGGCCTTTTGCTCACCGTTTTGTGTGCGGAAGCTGACGCCGACAAGTTCCATGAACTAATCCTGCGCGAAACCACCGCCTTCGGCGTCCGCCAGACCGTGGCCGAACGGCGCAAATTACGCCGTGAATTTGCCCCGGTGACCACCCCGTCCGGCGAGGTGATGGTGAAATTTGGCCGGCTTGGTGGTAAGGTAATCCAGAGTGCGCCGGAATTTGAGTCGGTCAGGGAAATCGCCTCCCGGGCCGGTGAATCGGTCAAGCAGGTCTATGAATCAACCATCCAGGCACTGAAGTCAAAAACATGACTGCGGAATCGACCAACAAGCTCGAGAAGCTGCGGAGCCTGCTGCAAGGCTACGGGTCCTGTCTCGTTGCCTACTCCGGAGGAGTCGACTCGGTGTTCCTCGCCTACGTGGCCCGCGAGGTCCTTCAGGATCGCGCTCTGGCGGTCATCGCGGATTCGCCCAGCCTGCCCCGCCGGGAATTGCAGGAAGCGCTGGAGATCGCGCAGAAATTCTCGTTTCCCGTCCGCGTCATCAAGACGCAGGAGTTTTCCGACCCGAACTATACCGCCAATCCGGTCAACCGCTGCTACTTCTGCAAGCACGAGTTGTTCGAGGAATTAACCCCCCTGGCCCTGGCGGAACATTTCGCGGTCATTGCCTATGGCGAAAATGCCAGCGACAGCGGTGATTTCCGCCCCGGCGCCCAGGCGGCGGCAAAATTTCATATCTGCGCGCCGTTGAAGGAAGTCGGCTTGACGAAGCCGGAAATCCGCGAGCTTTCCGCCCGCTTCGGGTTGCCCACGGCGGACAAGCCGCAAATGGCCTGCCTCAGCTCCCGCGTCCCTTGCGGCGAGCCGGTGACGGAGAAAAAATTGCTGATGATTGAACAGGCGGAGTACGTGCTGCGGGACCTCGGTTTTCACGAGGTGCGCGTCCGGCACCACGAGGTGCAGAACCAGAATCTGGCCCGCATCGAACTTGCGCCGGAGGAAATTCCGGCCCTGCTGGACAAGGACCGGTTCTCTCTCGTGGCCGATAAGCTGAAACAGATCGGCTACGCCCACATCACGTTGGATTTGCAAGGCTATCGGCGCGGCGGCGCCAACGAGGTCCCCGCCCATCGCAACGGCGGCTGATTCTAGGGCGTGTCTTCAAAATCGACTCGCAACGCGACCTTGCCCGATTTTGAAGACACGCCCTGCTAAGTCGGCGTGGATTTTGCCTGCGCGAGGCGGAGCTGATGTTCCAACTGAGTCACCCGCGTGCTCAGGCGTTCCAAGGCTTTTCGGGTCTCCTCGGGAAGGTTCGCGCAGTTTTCGCAATGGTGGCGCGTCGCCTCGCTCCCTTTGACCGGGTAGTCGTATTTTTTACCGCAAGCCCGGCAGGTGCGCGGGCGCTGGCCGGAAGTGATTCTTTCCATATCGGGTCAGCGATCCCGCTTTTCCAGGTCGCGCACCGAGCTCGTGACGCCGCCATCCATCAGCAGGCGCCGGTCAAGCGAACGGGTTTCCCCGATGGCGCTGACGCGGATCGCGGCTTCGTCGGTCACCGGACACTCGTGCTCGCAGATGCCGCAGCCGATGCAGAGCGCCGGATCGACATACGGCTGGCGCAGGGTGATCGGATTCCCGTCCCGCTTGGTGAAGGTGACCTCGCGCGAGTAAATCGCCTTGGGCGAAACCGGGCAAACTTCCTCGCAGACCACGCACGGCGTTTCCATCGACCACGGCAGGCAGCGTCCCTGGTCGAAAAAGGCGATGCCGAGCTTGACCGGCCCCTGCTTGGCATAGGCCCCGGTGCCGGTCTTCTCTTCGATGGAAATGCGCTGGATCGCGCCGGTCGGGCAAACCTCGCCGCAGACGGTGCAGTTCACCTCGCAGAAGCCGATTTTCATGTTGAGGATCGGCGTCCAGATGCCCTCGATCCCCGATTCCATCACCGCCGGCTGAAGGACATTGGTCGGGCATGCGCGTATGCACTGGTCGCACTTGATGCAGGCGTCGAGAAAACCTTTCTCCTCCAGTGAGCCGGGTGGGCGGATAACCTTCTTGTCGTAGTTGCGATCGGAGGCCCCGGACGCGCGGCCGAAGGCGTAAAAGGCCAGACCCATCAACGTGCCCAGGAACAACCGTCGCCGCGGCACCACCGGTGCGGTGATCTCGGTCTTCAGCGAGGGCATGAAATTGAACGAAAGCGCGTCCTCGGGGCAGTCCTCAATGCAGTTGAAGCAGACAAAGCATTCGCTCTTACGCAGGTCGGCCTGCGGGTCGGATGCCCCCTCGCAGTTCTTCAGGCAAAGGTCGCAGTCCACGCACTTGGTGGCGTCCCGGTCGATGCGCCACAGCGCCACCGTGGAGAGCGTCCCGAGAAAAGCCCCCAGCGGACAGAGCACGCGGCAGAAAAAGCGGGGGATGACCACATTCATTCCCACCAGAAACAGCAGGATGAACCCGATGGCCCATGCCCCCACATGATAGTATTGGCGGACATAGATGGAGGAGGGGAAAAACAGGTTGATCGCCGGCAAAATCACCGTGGTCATCGAACGGTGAAAAAGGCAGATCGGGTCGAGCCAGCCAATCTGCAGCGTCCCGCCAAGCGCCGCCGCGATCATCGCGATCAGGATCACATATTTGAGCGAGTAGAGTTTCTTGTAACGGTTGGACTCGATCCGTTCGCGCTCCTCCGCCCGGCGCTTGCCCATCAGCCAGCCGGTAAAGTGATGCAGGATTCCGTACGGGCAGATCCAATTGCAGAATATCCGCCCGAACAGCAGCGTGGGCAGGATGAGCAGCAGGCTCCAGATCAGGCCCATGTAGACCGTGTGCGTCGTGATCGCCGTGGCGAATGCGACCAGCGGGTCCAGTTCAAGGAAGAGCGATACCGGATAGCCCTTCAGGTACCGCAGGTCGGTGACGAAAACAAAAAAGAGAAAGAGCGCGAAGAAAAAAACCTGGGCGACGCGGCGGGTGTTGCGAAGGGTAAGAAGCCGCTTCATGGATCAGGCGGGGTTAAGTCTGAACCTCTTTATAGAAGGTATCGCGCCAGTTTTTGTTGCCGAGCCCCCGGTCGTGCGCCTTGTGGATGTAGGTCAGTTCCGCCAGGTCCCGTTCGAGCAAATGGGTGTAGCCGTAGGCGTCCACCGCCACCATGTCGGTGCCGGCCACGATCGTGTTCATCGGTTTCACGTCGGACAGCCGCCCGCCCGTCGGGCCGTTGCTCATCAGCACGTTCATGCCGTCGAGGATCACCAGCGTCGGTTTCATCATCAGGGCAAAATCCGAGACGATGCTGTGGATGTGCTGGTGAAACTGGTTCCGCCGCCCGCCCAGCAGGCCGTACCAGTTCTTCATCGTCATCGAGGCGTGGCACAAATTATGGTCCTTGCAGGGTGTGACGCCGATCACCTTGGTCGCCTTCTTGAACGGCTCGCTGAAGAAGGTCCAGCTCTTCAGGATTTCGCCGTCCAGCTCGAGCGGCGAAAAGGAATTCGAGCCCGGATAGATCAAATCGAGATTCATCTCCGAGGCCACGCCGGTGATGCCGCTCTTGAGGAAACAGCCGGTGGGGGAGTTGATCGGATTGTCCGCCACGATGACCTGGCGCGCTCCCGCTTCCAAAACCAGTTTCGCGACGGCGCGCAGGGCATCGGGATGCGTCGTTGCCGCCAGGGCCGGCGGCCGGTCGAATGCGACGTTGGGTTTGAGCATCACCACGTCCCCTTTTTGGATAAAGCGCTCCATGCCGCCGAGCGCGCCGATGGCAGCCCGAATGGTGCTCTCATGCTCGGTGCCGTGCGCGATGGCCAGCGAGGGCAAGAGCTTGCTCGGCTCCAGCGCATAGCTCTTGAGCTGCCGGCCCTTTATTTTCTGAAAACCCGGGACAAAATGATTCGGCTGCCAGAGCTTGACCCCGGCATAACCCGAACCGGCGATCAGCGCGCCGGTCACGCCAAGGCGCAACAGAAATTCGCGACGATCAAGGGAACTTTGCGGTAACCGCGCCGCGCCAGAATCATTATGGGGCGAGTTCATTTCGGGGCCTTGATACCATACCTACTTAATTTTCCCCTGCAAATACTCCTCGACGAACGTTCGAGCCTTCTCCCCGTTGCTGGCATCGAACACGCCGCCGATCTCGTTGTTGCGCAGATAGACCACCTTCCATTTGCCAAAAATCTGCGCCCGGAAAATTTTCGCGCCGTTCTCGTCTGGGAACTGTTCCACCTTGCCGAAGCGCCCGCAGAAGCTCTGCAGGGAACTCCACGCCCTGGCCGCATCTGTCGGGGCGACCATGATGAAAAACGGAAGCTGCGTCCCCTCAAAATCGTACTTCGCCTGGAAAACGTTTTTGAGTGATTCCTGGCCTTGGGCATTGTCCGCCACAAAGCCCACACTGTCGGCCACCAATCCGGTGGCCGGGAGTTCGCGGCGGGCGGCGACCCCGGTGTCATCGACCGTCAGGGTCTTGGCGCGGTTTTGGGCGAGCGCGGTGGCCACGGCGAGCGTCTCCGGTTTTTCGTCCGAGGCGATGATCTGCACATAGACGGCGCCCTGGCGGAAAAAATAGCCCATGTCGCCCGAATAGCCGTCCGTCGCGAAATCGGTCGGCTTCCCCTTCGGATCGCGCTCGGAGGCGAACATGCCGAAGGCATCCAGCGGCGTGTCGAAGCGATATTCATACACGTCCACGTAGCTGCCCGCCGCCGCCGGCGCGAGGACGGAGAACGACCGGCAGCGCAGTCCCTGGACATTGAAGTTCTGGTAAGCCGGAGCGCGTCCGTCGATTTTTTCGTAAAGAGTGTCGGCGGTGTAAAATTCCGTGTTGGACATCGGCTTGATCCCGGCGAGGGCGATTTCCAGCGGCTGGCCTGCCGCCACCGTCGGTGCCGCCGCCGGCGGAGGTGCGGGAGGGGCCCCCTCCGTCTCGCTTCCACCCGCCGCGTTTTCGGTCGGCGTGGCGGCCACGGCTGCCGGCTTTTCGGGGGAAGCCGTCTGGTCCGGAACCACCGCGGCTCCCGTCGTGGCGCGGACGGTTTGAGATTCGCCGACCACGGGAGCCGCCGTGGCATCCAGCGATCCGGAACGGACCATGTAAAGGTTGGGATCAAACCGCCCGCCCGTGATCGCGATGGCCACCCCGATGACCACGAGCAACAGCAGGATGATCACGCTGGCGATATTCTCGCCCGGCGAAATCTTCGTGCGGACAAATTCCTTACGGGTGACCTTGCCGGTCTTCATGTCGATGCCCATCCGTGTGAGCAAGCGTATCATA
>Ga0302320_10008533_pt1 | contig 22251 bp, 18 predicted proteins | sample Bog_T0_3_FD_202130 | JGI IMG/M metagenome (GOLD analysis project Ga0302320, IMG submission 202130) | Peat permafrost microbial communities from Stordalen Mire near Abisko, Sweden - Bog_T0_3 | ecosystem: Environmental > Terrestrial > Soil > Wetlands > Peat | place: Sweden: Abisko, Stordalen Mire...
CAATGACGATACATATTGACATAATCCTTAAAATCCGAAATCCGAATGAATCCCGAATGTCGAAATCCGAATTCCAAACTCTGCCGCCGTGATCGGGCCTGGCTTGGGATTCGGGCTGCTTTCGGATTTCGGATTTCGCGTTTCGGACTTCATATCATCCAAATCTTAAATGGGTCCCTTCGAGCTTCGGTTCGGTTCCCGCCAGGAGTTGCGCCACCAAAACCTTGATCCGCGCGGCGGACGGCGGGCAGCCGGGCAAAAAGTATTCGACTTGCACCACCTCATGCACGGGCATCACGCGCGGGAGCAGGCGCGGCACAATACCATCGCCCTGAGGCAGCACCGGATTATTTTGCGAATTGTCAAGGTACGCGCGCTGGAGGACATTTTCCGCGTTGCCCGAGCCCAACTGATTGCGCATCGCCGGGACGTTGCCGGTGACCGCACAATCACCAAAGGCCACGAGCACCCGGGTTCGCGCGCGGACCTTATGGAGGATTTCCAAATTGTCCTCATTGCAGACCGCGCCTTCGATGAGGCACAAATCAACGTTTTCGGGATATTCCTTCACATCCACAACGGGACTGAACACCAGTTCCACCGCCTCCGCGAGGTCAATTAGATACTCGTCGAGATCGAGGAACGACATGTGGCAACCGGAACAGCCGCCCAACCAGACTGTGGCGAAACGGATCTTCATAGTTCAATCCTCAATCGGCAATCCATTGTTTTTTCTCGCGCGCGGTGACGATGAATTCCAGCTTGCCGCGGTCGCGCTCCATCTCGCCAACCGTCGAGCCTTTGTGGAACAGCGCGCCGGTCGGACAGGACTGGACGCACTTGCCGCACTCGGTACAGGAATCGGCCTCGCCCCAAGGCTGGTTGAGGTCGGTGATGATGCGGGATTTGGCGCCGCGGCCGGAGACGTTCTTGGTGCCCGCGCCTTCGATGTGCCAGCACACGCGCACGCAGCGGCCGCACAATACGCAGCGATTGTGATCCATGCCAAACAAACGGTGCGTGGTGTCCAGTGGCCAATTCGGAAAAGTATATTCGTAGCGGACGTGGTCCATGTCCTGCGAATACGCCAGCGTCTGCAATTCGCAGTGCCCATTGGACACGCACACGGCGCAGATGTGGTTCCGCTCGGCAAACAAAAGCTCCAGGATCATGCGCCGATACTTGCGCAGCCGTTCGCTGTCGGTTTTGACTTCCATGCCTTCGGAAACAATAGTCGTGCAGGCCGGCAGCAGCTTCGGCACGCCGGTAATTTCCACAATGCACAAGCGGCAGGCGCCGACATCATAAACCCCTTCGAGATGGCAGAGCGTCGGGATGTGGATGCCCGCCTCGGTCGCGGCCTGCAGCACCGTGGCGCTCTCCTCGGCACTGATTTGCTTGCCATCAATGATCAATGTTTTGGCAGCCATAGAAAAAATGGATAATGACGAATGACGAATGATCCAGGAAACCCGAAATCAGAAATCCGAAATCCAACCGCCGCCCGCAGTTTTCGGGATTGAGGCTTTGGGTTTCTTTCGTCCTTCGCCGTTTGGAATTCGTCATTCATATTCAATGCGCGGGTGTGGGTGGTTTGCCTTCACTGCTGCCCCGAGGGCCGTACGGGTCTGGCTGCAACAGACTTTCATATTCCTGACGGAAAAACCGCAATGTGCTCAAGGTGGGGTTCGGCGCGGTCTGGCCGAGTCCGCAGAGGCTCGTGTGGCGCACCAGGTCACAAAGTTCCTCCAGCTTTGACAGGTCGCGCACAGTGGCCTGGCGGCTGGCAATCTTGTCCAGAATTTGATGCATCTGGACCGTGCCCGCCCGGCAGGGAATGCATTTGCCGCACGATTCATCCATGCAAAATTCCATGAAGAACCGCGCGATCTCGACCATGTTCGTGGAGTCATCCATCACAATCATACCGCCCGAACCCATGATCGAGCCAAGTTTGCCCAGCGATTCGTAATCCACCGGCGTGTCCAGATGTTGCGCCGGAATGCAGCCACCGGAAGGGCCGCCGGTTTGCACCGCCTTGATCGCGCCGCCGTCGGGCGCGCCGCCGCCCATTTCCTCGACGATCATACGCATCGGCGTGCCCATGGGAACTTCGAGCAGGCCTGTATTCTTGATCTTGCCGGCCAGCGCAAACACCTTGGTGCCCTTGCTCTTTTCCGTGCCGATGCCGGCGAACCAGTCGGCCCCCTTGCGATAAATTGTCGGGACATTGGCGAACGTTTCGACGTTGTTCAACAAAGTCGGGCAGCCGAACAAACCGCTCTCCGCCGGGAAGGGCGGACGCGGGCGCGGCGTGCCGCGTTTGCCTTCCACCGAGGACATCAAGGCCGTTTCCTCGCCGCACACAAACGCGCCGGCGCCGATGCGCAGGTTCACATTGAAAGTGAACGGCGAATCGAACATGCCCGCGCCGAGCAAACCCAATTGCTTGGCCTGCTTGATGGCAATCTGTAGCCGGCTAATGGCCAGCGGATATTCGGCGCGCACGTAAATGAATCCCTGGTCTGAACCGACCGCGTACGCCGCGATGGCCATACCCTCCAGCACGCTGTGCGGATCGCTCTCCAGCACGCTGCGGTCCATGAACGCGCCGGGGTCGCCTTCGTCCGCGTTGCAGATGACATATTTTTTTGCGCCGGGCGATTTGGCCACGGTGCCCCATTTGAGTCCGGTCGGGAAGCCCGCCCCGCCCCGGCCCCGCAAGCCGCACTTGACCATGGCCTCGACAACTTCCTTGGGGGTCATCTCGTTCAGCACCTCGTGCAACGCCAGGTAGCCTTCCGCCGCGAGGTAGCTTTCGATGCGTTCCGGATCCACCAAGCCGCTGTTGGCCAGCACAATGGAGAATTGCTTCGCAAAGAACGGCGAGTTCGGATCGGTCTGGGCCGCCTTCGCCTGGCCGCCCTTAAGCGCCGCGACAATCGAGGGCGCGTTCGCCGCAGTCACTCTGACATACAACGCATTTTGCGGATCGACGGCCACCAGCGGACCCTCGCAACACAGCCTCAGGCAGCCCACGCCCCGCACCTCGACTTCGCTTTGCAAGCCGGCGTCAGCCACCGCCTGGTCCAATTGTTCTTTGACGCCTTTGGAGTCGGAGGACAGGCATCCGGCGGCCAGGCAGCAGCGCAGCACGATTTTCTTCCGCGCCGCCTGTTCCTTTGCCTTGATTTGTAACAGGTCGTTGAGAGTCATAATTCAAAACGACCAGCGTCCAGTGACGACCTGCTTTCGCCATCCGTCATGCGGGCTTCATCATTCACTTGGTCATCCAATGGTTGATTTGGTCCAGCACGGATTCCGGCGTGGCGCGCGGCGTGACTGCGCCGTCATAGACTACCGCCGGCGCGATGCCGCACGCGCCGATGCAGCGCGCGGTCAGCAGGGAAAGCTGGTTGTCCGCCGTGGTTTCGCCGGCACTCACTTTGTGCCTCTGGAAGATGGCGTCAATAATCTTGTCCGCGCCCTTCACGTAGCAGGCTGTTCCCATGCAAACCACGCACGTGTGTTTGCCCTGGGGCTTAAGCTGGAAGAAATGGTAAAACGTCGCCACACCGTAAACCCGGCTCGGCGGCAGCTTGAGCTTGACGGAAACATAGAGCAACAAGTCGTCCTCCAGGCAGCCAAAGAGCTCCTGCGCCTTGTGCAGCACCTCAATCAGCGCGTCCTGACGGAATTGATGCTTCTTCATGTGGACTTCCAGCAACTTAAAGCGCTTGTCGCCGCTCGCATGTTCCAACACGGCTGCGATCCGCTTTTTTTGAGGCTTGGCCAAGCTTGCATTCATGGTAATGGCTCTTTTCGTTGGATACTTGAAACTAAACACAATTGATGCCAGAAACTAAACACATAACTTGGCAAATCTTCACCCTATATTGCCATCCGCCTCCCCAGTGGCGGGTTGCCCGCCCGAGCAGAATCACTTTTCCAATCTAAACAACCCTTCCGAGCGACGTCCGATGTAGCTCGGCGCGCTAGCGAAAACCCCTGCGGGAGTCAGCCAGCGTTGATGGGCTCTCAAATCCGGCCTGAAATCCCGGACAATTTTGCGAGTTCCTCCGAACCAGGAAGGTCAATTTCCCTTTTTATAATCCTCCAGCTTCCCGATGAAGGCCTTGGGACCGCCCTCCGCATAACCGACCTGCCGGCCAATTTCCTTGCCGTTCTGGTCCAGTACAACCAAGGTTGGAAACCCGTTTATTTTATATTTGGTCTTGAGCGCAGTGTTGGCCTTTTTCAAATCGTCGGACTGCTCTTTCTTGTTGGGAAAGTCCACCTCCACGAGCACCGCATTTTTCGCGGCGTACTCTTGAAATTTCGGCGTATCGAGCACCTCCTGCTTGAATTTGATGCACCAGCCGCACCAGTCGGAGCCGGTGAAGTCCAAAAGCACGATTTTGTTTTCAGCCTTGGCTTGGACCTTCGCCTGGGGCAGATCTGTAAGCCAGGTTGCCTCTGACGCGTTTGCCTGCCAAAGCACGATTGCCGCCAGCACCATGAGTAATAGTTTTTTCATGAATTTATCCTCTTCGGTTAGACCGCAGCCACTTCCGCCTGTTCAATCAATACGCGCTTGCCAGCCACGATGGTCGCCACCGCCTGGCCTTTGAGCTTCCAGCCGAAAAACGGGCTGTTTCGAGATTTGCTCGCGGAATCCTCGCGTTGGAAAATCCATTCCTGCCCAGGATCAAAGACGGTCACGTCCGCGTCGGCGCCCACGCTTAAAGTGCCTTTGTTCAAATTGAGCAGCCGGGCGGGATTCACGGTGAACTTGGCTACCATATCCGCGAGCGAAAGGCGCTGGGTGTGAACCAGTTGCATTAGTGAGAGTGCCAACTCGGTTTCCAGCCCAGTGATGCCGAACGGCGCGTAATCGAATTCCACCTCCTTCTCATAATCACAGTGCGGCGCGTGGTCGCTGCATAAAATCTCAATGGTGCCGTCGGCCAGGCCGGCCAGAATCGCCTCGCGGTCCCGGGCCGAGCGCAAAGGCGGATTCATCTTGAAATTCGTGTCGTAGGCTGGCCAGGAGGGCAGATCCGGAGTTCGGAGTAATTGTTTGCCGTCCTCGCTCCAGAATTTTTCGCTGCCCGCCACCGCCGCATCGGTGAGGGTAAAATGATGCGGGCAGGCCTCGCCGGAAATGGGCACCCCGCGCTTTTTGGCCTCGCGAATCAGCGCCACGCTCCCGGCGGCACTCAGGTGCTGGCAGTGAATTCTGGCTCCCGTGAGCTCAGCGAGCAGAATGTTCCGCGCCACGATCATCTCCTCGCCCGCCGCCGGCCAGCCCCGCAACCCCAGCGCCAAATTCCAATAGCCCTCGTGCATGACGCCATCGGTCACCAGGGAATAATCCTGGCAATGATCCATCACCGGCAGGCCGAACATTTTCGCGTATTCGCACGCGCGGCGCATGAGATCGTGGTTCTGCACACAATGGCCGTCATCGGTGATGGCGATGACGCCCGCCTTTTTCAAACCGCCGATGGGTGCCAGTTCCTCGCCCGCCAGGCCCTTGGATATGGCACCGGTGACGAAGACATTGACCGCCCCCTCGGCCCTGGCTCGTTCGTGGATCAGCGCCACCGTGCCCGCGTTGTCAATCGCAGGCGCCGTATTCGGCATGCACACAATGGACGTGAATCCGCCCCGGGCCGCCGCCGCCGTGCCGGTGGCGATGGATTCCTTGGGCGTCTGGCCGGGCTCGCGCAAATGAACGTGCAGGTCAACCAGGCCGGGGGCCACAATTCTCCCCCGGGCATCGAATTTCTCCACACCGTCCGGTGCCAGAAGATTTGTGCCGACCGCCGCGATTTTGCCGTCCAGCAGGAGCACATCCGCGATGGAATCAAATTGGTTGGCGGGATCCACCACGCGACCGCCGGTGAGAAGCAGCGAGTTCATTGGGGCAGTTTAGCGTTCACGAGTTCGGGAAGCAAGCGCGCGAGTTTTCTCCCAGCCATGGAAAAGAGCCAGAGTGGGCTCTCCAAACCGCTTCGCGCATTTCAAGCGTCATAGGCTTCCGCGCGAGCGTCTTGGTGATTCAAATTTCGCCTTTGAAGTTGCACTCATTAAAACTAGCCTGCTGGGATGTTTCGACCGTGCATTGACCTGCATGAAGGCAAAGTGAAGCAAATCGTCGGCGGCACGCTAGGCGCGGCGGGGCTGCGCACCAATTTTGTCTCGGAAAAATCCGCCGTCTGGTTCGCCGAACTTTACCGGCGTGACGGCTTGACTGGCGGCCACGTCATCCAACTCGGGCCGGGCAATGACGAGGCCGCCCGCGCGGCGCTGGCGGCATATCCAGGCGGACTGCAGCTTGGCGGCGGCGTCAACGGGCAAAACGCGCGCGGCTGGCTCGACGCCGGCGCATCGCATGTCATCGTCACGAGCTGGGTGTTCCGCGACGGGCAGGTGGACTGGACACGGCTTGACGAACTGGTCAAGGCGATTGGCCGGGACAAACTCGTACTCGATTTGAGCTGCCGTAAACGCGGCGAAGCTTATTTTGTGGTCACCGACCGCTGGCAGAAGTTCACCGGACTGGAAGTCAGCGCGGATACGCTTAAGAGATTTTCCGGGTATTGTGACGAGTTTTTGGTTCATGCAGTGGACGTCGAGGGTCTGTGCCGCGGCATTGACGGTGAGCTGGTACAAAGGCTGGGGCAGTGGACCGCGATCCCAATGACCTATGCCGGCGGCGCGAATTCGCTCGCCGATCTGGAGGCGGTCGCGCGGCTGGGCGGCGGGAAAGTGGATCTGACCATCGGCTCGGCGCTGGATATTTTCGGCGGCACCGGGGTGAAGTATGCGGATTGCGTGAAGTTTAACTCCTCAGCCAAGCCGGTTGAGGCAGGAAAGCGGCGGTGAACGCGCCGCTCTCCAAACGCTTCGCGAATTTGAAGGACGTCCAGCGGTCGCGTCAGCGCTTGGAGTACGGTGGCTTCAGCACCGCTTTCGCGCGGACGAACATTATCCCTTGGTTCGCGGGCACCTCGCGCGTGGGAAAGGTCAAAAGCGCAATCCAGAAAAAAACACCCCTCGTGTTGACAAGCGGGGGAAAATGTCATATTTTTCTGTCATAACAGAAATTCAATTGAATCCAGTCATTCATAAAATGGTGCTCCATTGGGGCGAGATGGGGGCGCGGTGGGGCATCAGCCGGACCGTGGCCCAAATCCACGCCCTGCTCTATTTTTCGCCCACCCCCCTGACGGCGGACGAAATTGTCGAGACGCTCGGCGTGGCGCGATCGCATGTGAGCAACAGCCTCAAGGAATTGCAATCGTGGGGGGTCGTGAAGGGCGCCCACATTCTGGGCGATCGGCGCGAACATTTTGAATCCATCAAGGATGTGTGGCAAATGTTTGAGATTTTGCTGGACGAACGCAAACGCCGGGAAATGGACCCGACGCTGAAGGCGCTGCGCGAAACCTCGGCTCAATTGGACGACGGAACCCCGGTTGACCCGCACACCAGGAAGCGGCTGCAAGAAATGCTGGCCTTCTTTGAAACGATGGACGGCTGGTTTGGCGAGGTTCGAAGATTACCACTGGCGACCCGGATCAAGCTGGCAACGCTGGGCGCGCGCCTCGGGAAGTGGCTCAAATAATTTTTTTGGATTTACATTACTGTATTTACAGTAATTAGAGATATATGAATAAAAATCGCATTCACGCGGTCACCGGCGCGTTTGGATATTCCGGCCGCTATATCGCCACGCGCCTGCTGGCGAAGGGCCATGAGGTCATCACCCTCACCAATTCCACGCCGCGCAGCAATCCGTTCGGGGATCGCGTGCGGTCCTTCCCGCTCTCATTTGACGAGCCGGACAAACTGGCGCAGTCGCTCGCCGGAGTTGACGTGCTGTACAACACGTATTGGGTTCGGTTCAATCACAAATGGTTTTCACATGCTCAAGCCGTAAAGAACACGCTGGTCTTGTTTGACGCAGCGAAGCGGGCCGGCGTGCGCCGGGTTGTGCACGTGAGCATCACGAATCCGGGCAAAGATTCGCCCTTGGAATACTTTGCCGGCAAGGCTCGGTTGGAACGGGCGTTACAAGCAAGCGGTTTGGAGTATTCCATTCTCCGTCCCACGGTGCTGTTTGGGCGCGAAGACATTTTGATCAACAACATTGCCTGGGCGCTGCGGCGATTCCCGGTGTTCGCGGTGTTTGGCGATGGGGCGTATCGTCTGCAACCCATCTGTGTCGAGGATTTGGCGGCGTTGGCGGTCAAGGAAGGCGGGGGCGAGGAGAATCGCACCATCAACGCCATTGGCCCGGAAACCTTCACCTACCAGGCATTGGTGGAGTCGGTCGGCGACGCCATCGGGAAACAACGCCGCATTGTCCACGTTTCACCGGGCTTGGGCTACGCCGCGAGCCGGTTGATCGGATGGTTTGTGGGCGACATTTTCATCACCCGCGAGGAGATCAAAGGACTGATGGACGGCATGCTTTACGTGGATGCCCCTCCCGCCGGGAGCACGCGCTTGACGAATTGGATGCGGGCGAATGCGGAGGGATTGGGAAAGAGCTACGCCAGTGAATTGGGGAGGCGGCGCGAACAATCTTTCAATAATGCACGGCGCACCCGTAGGGCTTGGTCTGGCTGACCTCGATGGGTTTGCCGGCGAGCAATTCATCCACGGCTTCATGGACATAATTGCGGGCGGTTTTGGGGTCGTGGAACGGATCGGGATGGTCGTCCATCGCGCCCTCATATGCGAGGTTACCGATCGAGTCCACCACAAAGACGTGCGGGGTAGTCTTCATGCCGTACAGGTGGCCAATGTCGCCGGAACTGTCGTCAATCCAGGCGGCGGCGGCAATCTTCAGATCCGACCATTCCTTTTGCGCCTGCTCCACCGTGCGATGGCTGGGGTTCCTGGGGTTGACGGAATTCACCATCAGCCACACGACACCTTTTTCGGCAAGTTGCTTTTGCAATGCCTGGGTGGCGCCCGAGTATTGGTTGTGACAGAATGGGCAATCGGAGTTATAGGATTCCAGGACCACGATCTTGCCTTTGTAATCTGAGAGTTTGACGGTTTTGCCGTGGATGTCAGTGCCGGTAAAATCCGGGGCGGGCTTACCAATTTCCACGCCGAAGGCGGAGCCGGCCAGGGCCAGCGCCGCAAAAATAGTAATAGCTATTTTCATGGTCAAATTCAGTTTCGTTGATCTCCAAAGAAGAGACCACGTTGCGGGGATTTGGTTCAAATAAACAAATAGAAAAGCGGCAGCGGAAGCATTCAGAAACAGAAAAATGGGCCGGCCGACGTGCCGATAATCACGTTTCCAATTTTCTCCTTAGCTTTCTGCCTGGGTTCATTTGGCTGGCGAGCTTTTTCGGCCAAACTTGGGCCCCCGCGGGGCCGCGTATGCCCAGGCCAAAAGCGGCGGAGGGCCGCACGCAGTCCAAGACGCTTACGCGAGTATCGCACTGTGCTCAATTACGGATTGGAGCACCGGGCACCGCCCCGGGCTCGTTGGCATAAAAAGTTTGAAGCCAGCCATGCGGGAAGCCGGCGCTCCAATGAAAGGAGCCGGGGCGGCGCCCCGCGCTCCGTTGCCCGGGGCCTGGAGATTGGCGCTGCGCCCAACTACCTGGCGCGATCCAGCGCTGACAGGACGGTGCCAGGCGTAAGCAACGCCGGCAGCACAATCGCTTGCGCCTCGGGATTCTTCGGATAGACCAAGACCAGCGGCACCCCGGCGCGACCATAGCGATTGAGTTCCGTGGTGATGGCGTCGGGAAAATGCGTGTAATCACCAATGAGCGCGACGGCATTCAAGGCTTTGAGTTTTTCGCGGACGGACGGAATTTCGATGCTTGTCTTTTTATTCACCTGACATGTCAGGCACCAATCGGCGGTGAAATCCACGAGCACAGGTTTGCCGGCGACCCGGGCGGCAGCGACGGCTGCCGGCGACCAAGGTTGCCAGTCAATGCCGTTGGCCGATACCTTGAGCCCCCCTACCCCGGTGGTTTCCATCGGCACGCGCCAGTCCAGTTCTTTTTCCAGGGCAAAAGCGTAGCTGCCAAGGAGCAACAAGAACACGATGATCGCCGCCACCGCCTGATGTTTGCGCCCGCGCTGGACAAATTCGCCGAAAATCCAGGCGGCAAAGGCGACTGACACCAGAAAAACGCCGAGCCACACGACATTTTTGCCATAATTGCTGGAGGCGACGTTGAAAAGCCACACCACGGTTGCCAGCATTGGAAAACCCATCGCGATTTTAAATTGCAGCATCCAGCCGCCGGGCTTGGGCAGATATTTCAGCCAACCCGGCTGGCAGCTCAGGACAACATAAGGCGCGGACAGGCCCAGGCCAACCGTCAGAAAAATCAGCACAATCACGGGCGGGCTTTGCGCAAAGGCAAAGCCGAGCGCGGGCGCAAGGAAAGGCGCGGTGCAAGGCGTGGCGAGCGTCGTCGCCAGCACGCCATTGAAAAACGCGCCGGCAGCGCCGCTCTTGGAGGCCAGCCCGCTGGCGGTGTCGAGGGTGCGTCCGCCCGGCGCCACTTCAAATATGCCAAACAGGTTCAGCGCAACGAGCAAGACCAGCGTGGTGAGGCACACCACAAAAATAGGACTGCTGAATTGCATCCCCCAGCCGGCGCGATGTCCGGCGGCGTTCACGCCGATGACAATGCCCGCCAGCGCCAGAAAGGAGGCGAGGACTCCAAGCGCATATATCAATCCCAGTTTGCGGACCCGGCGCGGCTCGCTGTGCGCCTCGCTCACAAAGCCGAGAATTTTCAAGGCGATGACCGGCAGCACGCAGGGCATGAGGTTGAGAATCAGGCCGCCGAGAAAGGCGAAAAGCAACATTCGCGCGAGTGATGGCGCGGGCAAGGTTGTTGCAGCGGCGGCGGCAGAGGGCCGGCCGGGAGCTGGTTCGCTGATCGGCGATTGGAGTTCAAAGCCGTTGGTCTGATGATTGCCCCCGATCACAATCAAACCGCTAAGGTTTGTGGGCCAGCCGCCAGAGAACTTCTTCACGATTCTCCGCAGTTGGAATTCCGCCGGGCCGGAAACTTTTTCATTGGCAGGCTGAACTTCAAATTGATCGCTGGCGTCAGGGAAAAAATCAACGTCCTCAATCGGCAACAAATCGGCAGCCGTTTGTGAACCGGCAATGATGAGCGGCCGAACATCGCCGCTGGCCGGCTTTTCCCACCAGACTTGAAAGGAAAAAAGCCGGTCAGTCCGCGGCGTCTTGCGCTGCCACAATTGAATCCGCGCCGCATCCATGGATAGTTTGGTTTCCCCGCCGACAATCAGTTTGGCCCCGACGGTCGCATCGGCGGGGATGCAGGAATCCTTGCATTCCAGCCACGAAACCTTGGCGGAAAGATTCAACACGCCGGACGCAAGGTTGGTTCCCAAAGTCAGCGGCACAATCAAAACGACCTCGCTTTCGTAGCCGTAAGTGGTGACTTCGGCGGGCGGAAGCTTTTGCGGCAGCGGCCATTGGATGTCGCCGGCGGAAATCCCGGGTGGCAGCGTCCATTCGATTTTTGTCGCCGAGCCAGCCTCCCCCGGATTCTTCCAATAGGTGTGCCAGCCAGCTTCCATTTTCAAGTCCACTCCGGCCAAAACGGTGTCGCCCGGTTTTGCGGTGTCGTCGGACAAGCGTAATTCCACCTGGGTATGATGGGCAGCGCCCGGGCCGTCAGCAGACGTGAACGGGATTTGTGCGTCTGCCGGGCGCGGAGTAAACAGCACCAGACAGAGGACAGCAAGCAAGATGGCGGAGGTTGGGCGCACAGGGATTAGATGCCATACACCGCGGTTTATTTAAAACAATTTCTTTGGTCGCGGGCGGCGCGCCGGTCCGGAACCGGCTCAAAGGAGGGGCGTTTTTGCAGAGAGCAGGACGGTGCCCGGCATTTCGCAGTGCGCCGTGAAATTAAATCAGTTTTCTGCGTCGGTTTCTGTTGACACGGACGCGGACCGCGAATAGTTTGTTACACTTAATCGTAAAATGAAATTGCGTCACGTTAATTGATGTTCCCGATGCACGCACGGATGCGTAAGATTTTGGGACGGAGGGCGGTATGTTCGCTTTTGCACAGTGGTTTTCGTCCCTGCGCTCATTCCGGACGCAGTTCACTTATTTGTTCTCCGTAATGATTGCTGACTTCTTCTTGTTTATCCGCCGTTCACGCCGCCAGTGGTTGTTGGGCACACTGGGAACGGTTTGTTTGGTAATCGCTGCCAGCCGGGCGCTGGCTTCCCAGCCCGTGGAACTCTCCTGGACCGACAACTTTGATCCCAACGTCGTGTCCCACAATGTTTATTATGGAACGCAAAGTGAAAATTACAGCGCTTCCAACAACTTTGCCGAGATGATTGCCCCGATCATTCCCGGCTTCGAAGATGGCGCGACCTATTATTTTGCCGTAGCAGCGGTGGATTGCTTTGGCAACGAAAGCGGCCTTTCCAGCGAGGCCGTGTTCACCGTGCCTCCGTCAGCTCCACTGGCATTGTTGGTGCAAGGTTCCACAGCGGCCCTGGATGCGGTGCAAATATCGTGGTCGCCCAGCCCCGAGAGCGATGTGTATGGATATTACGTGCGGTACGGAACCCAGAGCGGCGTTTATACCAGTGATATGGAGTTCGATTTCACGACGAACGGCCTGATTCCCGGGCTGGCGGGCGGCGTCACTAACTATTTTATCGTCTCAGCCATTGATCCATTTGGCATCCAACCGTTTTCTTCCAGCGAAGTCTCATTCGTGGTTCCCGCGCCCGCCCAGATCGTGCTGAGCGCGCAGGCGTCCGCGAATCCGCCGGGGGTGGCCCTCAGTTGGAATGCCCTCCCGAACGAAGGCGTGGCTGCCTATTGCGTTTTTGCCGGAAACCAGAGCGGCGATTACGGCTCGGAATACACCACTTCCAACACCAATCTTCTTATCACCGATCTCCCCGCGGGCCAGACGAATTATTTCGCGGTTGCCGCAATTGATGGCTATGGTGATCAAGGACCTCTTTCCGCGGAAGTGTCAGTGGCGGTCCCAGAACCTGCCATGGTTTTGCAGTCACAAATCGACTACGACGACAGCGGCCGGCCGTATCAGATGGAGATCTTCAACCCTTCACCTGTCTCTGGTTATTGGGAACTGGACTATTCAACGGACCTGCAAAACTGGACTCCTTGGCCCTGGCCCAACGGGAGCGGCGACGGGAACGGGAACGGCTACGATGTTGATGTTTGGGTCCCAATTGAGGCCAAGGCACCTCAGATGTACTTCCGGGTGATCCAGTGACCGCCGGTCCAGAGCGCCGAGCGCCGCCTCGGCTTGATGGAATTGGATCACCAGCTCCGGGCAACGCGAGATGGATCGTATATTGCGACGCGCCCTAACGCAGTCTGAGCGCTTCGTCGGCATTGCCCGCCCTCCAACCCGCGTCCAACGGACCGGCCAGAAATGGTGTTTTGCCTCGCAGCTTGAAAGCTCCCGCCCAGCCGCTGAATCGGCCAATTCTTCTGGCCATCGGCCTTCAGGCCTGACCGGTGGCTGAAAATTGCCAATTACATGCCACAATTTGTCATTTGACGCATGATTCATTGACTACCCGGGACCGTCTGCTATTTTTTGCGTTCGTTTTACCGCAAAAATTTAAACACATCACACTAATTTATGGCAAAAGAAAAATACGTATATGTTTTCGGCAACAAGAAGGCTGACGGCGATGGCTCCATGAAGCCGCTGCTCGGCGGCAAAGGCGCGAACCTCGCGGAAATGGGCCGCATCGGCCTGCCCGTGCCTCCCGGCTTCACCATCACCACCGAGGTCTGCACCTATTATTACGACAACAAGAAGACCTACCCCAAAGTCCTTGACGCCCAGGCAAAGGACGGCGTCGCCTTCATCGAAAAAATCATCGGCACCAAATTCGGCGACAAGTCGGCCATGCCGCTGCTTGTCTCCGTGCGCTCCGGCGCGCGCGATTCCATGCCCGGCATGATGGACACGATTTTGAACCTCGGCCTCAACGACCAGACCGTCCTGGCGCTGGTTGCGGCCACGAAAAACGAGCGTTTCGCTTGGGACTGCTACCGCCGTTTTGTCCAGATGTATGGCGATACCGCCATGGGCGTCCAGAAACGCGCCGGGGAAGATCACGAACCGTTTGAAACCGTCATTCACGACCTGAAACACGAACGGTATCAAGCGGACATCGAGGACACCAAGCTCACCGTGGCCGACCTGCAGGAACTCGTCACGCGGTTCAAGGCCCTGATCAAGGAGCGCACCGGCCGGGAATTTCCGCAGGATCCGTGGAAACAACTTTGGGGCGCCGTCGGCGCCGTGTTCAATTCCTGGATGAATGACCGCGCGATGGTCTATCGCCGCAAATACAATATTCCCTCCGAATGGGGCACCGCCGTCAATGTCCAAGCCATGGTCTATGGCAACACCGGCCCTACGTCCGGCTCCGGCGTGGCCTTTACTCGCAACCCTGCGAACGGCGTCAAGGAATTCTACGGCGAATTTCTCATCAACGCGCAGGGCGAAGACGTCGTCGCTGGCGTGCGCACCCCCGAACCCGTGGCCCAACTTGCGAACGAGCTGCCCGACGCGTTCAAGGAACTGGACAACATCCGTGCGACGCTGGAAAAGCATTTCAAGGACGTGCAGGACTTCGAGTTCACGATTCAGGATCGCAAGGTTTATATGCTTCAGACGCGCAACGGCAAGCGCACCGCCGCCGCCGCGCTGAAAATCTCCATGGACCTCGTGAAGGAAAAACTGATCGACGCCGAGACCGCCGTGTTGCGGAATCCCGCCGATCAGTTGGACCAACTCCTCGCGCCGATCTTCGATTTGGCCGAGGTCAAAAAGTCCAAAGTCATCGCCACCGGCCTGCCCGCCGGCCCCGGCGCGGCGTGCGGCAAGATTTATCTCAATGCCGAGCGCGCCGTCGAAGCCGAGAAAAAGGGCGAAAAGGTATTGCTCGTCCGCATCGAGACTTCGCCCGAGGATTTGCGCGGCATGATCGCCGCGGAAGGCATCATCACCGCGCGCGGCGGCGTCAGTTCGCACGCGGCGCTGGTCGCCCGCCAGATGGGCAAGGTCTGCGTCTGTGGCGCCGCCAGCCTGGAAATTGATTACCATAAAAAGACCGTGACCGTCGCCGGCCAGGTCTTCAACGAAGGCGATTTCCTTTCGATTGACGGCACAATTGGCGCGGTCTATGCCGGCCAGATCAAGACGGCCCCGTCGGAAATCATCGCCGGCCTCATCCACGGCGATACGGCCGCGCAGGGCACTGAGAAGTTCAAGAGCTTCACCCAGCTCATGAAATGGTGCTCGCAGTTCACCCGCATGTCCGTCCGCACCAACGCCGACACGCCGGAGCAGGCCGCCAACGCCATCGCCTTCGGCGCGGTCGGCATCGGCCTGACGCGCACCGAGCACATGTTCTTCGAGGGCAACCGCATTGATGCCATGCGCGAGATGATTCTCGCCGATACGACGGAAGCCCGCGAAGCCGCGCTCGCCAAGCTGCTGCCGTATCAGCGCGACGACTTCTACGGCATCTTCAAGGCGCTGAAAGGATTCCCGGCGACAATTCGCTTCCTCGACCCGCCGCTGCACGAGTTTTTGCCGCACGCGAAGGAACAGCAACTGGACCTGGCCAACAAGCTGGGTATTCCGGTGGAAAAAATCATGGCGCGCGTCCATGAACTGCATGAGTTCAACCCCATGCTCGGATTCCGCGGCTGCCGCCTCGGCATCAAGTATCCCGAAATCACCCGCATGCAGACGCGCGCCGTGTTCGAAGCCGCCGCGCAATGTGTGAAAGAAAAATTCAAGTGCAAACCGGAAATCATGATCCCGCTCGTCGGCTTCAAGAAGGAACTGGATTTGCAGGTCGCCATCATCCACGAAGTCGCCAAACAGGTGCAGGCCGAAAAGAAAGTCAAACTCACCTACAGCGTCGGCACCATGATCGAAGTCCCGCGCGGCGCGCTGACGGCCGACGAAATCGCGCAAACCGCCGAGTTCTTCAGCTTCGGCACCAACGACCTGACCCAGACCGGCCTGGGCATGAGCCGCGACGACTCCGGCTCGTTCCTCGCGGCGTATCAGGAAGCGGAAATCTTCAAGAAGAACCCCTTCGCCTCCATTGATCAGGCTGGCGTCGGCCAACTCATGGAGATTGCCATCGTCAAGGGCCGAAAAACCCGGCCCGACATCAAACTGGGAATCTGCGGGGAACACGGCGGCGATCCCGACTCCGTGAAATTCTGCCACCAGCTCGGTTTGAGCTATGTGAGTTGCTCGCCCTTCCGGGTGCCTGTCGCCCGCCTCGCCGCCGCCCAGGCCGCGATCGAGGAAAAACGCAAGGCCGCAGCGAAGCCCGCGAAGAAGAAATAAATTGACCGTAGCGGCGTCTCGGCAGAGCGTCGCAAACTAAATATAATGGCGGCGCTGTGCCGAGACGCCGCCACGAAGAATCACCAGCCGCCCGGAGTAATCCGGGCGGCTGTCTCTTTGCCACCGGCCACCTCCCTGCCCGCCTTCATTTGATCAACCCCGACAGCGCTATCGTCCACAGCGGCACCAGGATGAAGCCGAGAATTTGCTCCGCCGCGATCAGATACCGAATCCATGTCTTATGGGATTTAATATCGAAAATGTCCCTTGCGCCAAGATCTATAATGGGCAAAAACATTCCGAGACTGAAGAAGATGGCCAGAGCCAATCGCCTGAAGAACACCGCGGCGGCCAGACTCAGGGGGAACCGCTCTGGCTCCACCCAAGAGAAATATGCCGCCAGCACCAGCCGCCAACGGCGGCGAAACAGCCTTCTGCCATGCTCCTCCGGATTCTTGCCCTCCATGCAAAAAAAATACATGCCCCCCAAAATGACCACGACGGCAAGGCTTTCACAAAATGCCAGCCACGGTTTTCGCCCGTAACCCACGGTGACTTCCAGCAACACGTTGACCAGCCAGTGGAACGGGGAGGATTCCAGGCGTTCCCGTTGCTTCGCCGCGATGAAGACCTGGTCGGCCAGACCGGGCGCGCCCTGGCGTTGAAAGAAATCTTCCAGCTTGTCATAGGTGTCGAAACTGTAGGGCGACAACGAGCCAAACATGGCCACCAGGTTCGCTTCTGATTCTTTCAATTGGGCTTTGGTGTGGAGGAATTGGCTGCCCGACACATCCCGAATCGTCGTAAAGTCCATGGCCTCAAGGCGCAACAGATTGGTGCGGGTGGGTTCGTTGGTGTAGCCCATCAGCACGGAGTCTTCCGGCCAGCGCGTTCCATCCAGATAGAGATTGCTGAAGTGGGCGTTGCGAAAGGAAGCCGAACGCGCGAAGAGCACATTTTCAAAGATCGCAAAGCCGTCCACCGCCATGCCGCCAAAGTCCGCGTTGAAGGTGGAGTTGTTTCCGCTGCTTATGGCCAGGGCCGCCAAGTTCCTGAAATCGCGATGGTCTTCGAACGTGGCGCCGGGAGCCTGAAAATCACCTTTGACGTGCGCGAGAATAAAACTCGCCGGCCCCTTGAATTGCGCTCGCTGGAAATCCACGAAGCCGTTTATGCTCAGGCCCGAGAAATCAGCCGGCGAGTCGCGGTCTTCAAACCGCGCATACGCACCTTTGAGGTGCAAGCCCACGGAAACTTGGGCGAAAGTGGCTTTGGCGCGAAACCGCGCGTTTTCGATCAGCAGGCTTCCGCCCGTAATCATGCCGGATGCATCGAAGTCTCCAAACAAACTTTCGCTCGCGAAAAAATCGTGCCCGATCTGGGCAAACGTGAAATTTGCCGCGCCGTCAAGCCGCGCCTGGTTCATCAGCAAGTCATCCCCGACCTTGAGGCTGCGGGCATATAAATCCTGTTGAAATTCAACCTCTCCCCCATCCCACTTTCCGCCGATCACCGCCCGGTCAAACGACGCCTTTTTTCGAAAAACGGTGTGCCGGTAAAATTGGACCTCCGGATTTGCAGGCTCCCAGACGGCGACCATGGGCGCCGCGTTGGTTGCTCGCGTTTGGTCAAAGGTCCAACGGATGAAGGCCGGCGAGCTGAACGCCCCGCCGGTAAGCACATTGGTCAGGATATAGGCGGTGTTGGTTTGCAGAACGTTCGCGAGTCCGGTCCGCACTGAATTCAAATCCAGCGAGCCGTTGACGCCCATCCAGTTTGTCAGCGGCCCCAAAGTCAGGCCGACCACGTGGTTTGCGACCTGCTCCTGAACCTGATCATAATCTTCCACCATGAACAGCTGGCCGCCCCACGCTGTGGCGGTGAATCCATTCGTCCACTGAGTCGTCAGCGTGCCGGGCGGCCTCGGATCCTGAAGGTGCCAGCAGCGGACCTTCCGGTCGGGGTCGTCGGTCAACGCCGCGTTTTCCGACAACCAAGGATGATTCGTTTCGTCGGCGTGGAAAAAGCCGGCCAAATCACCCGGCCCCGGCGGCGGGTTGGTAAAAGCGATTTTCCACGCCGGTTTCAACTCGCAGGTCTTAAGCGCCAGTGAGCCATCCACGCGCAAGCCGGATGCAGTCACTTCGTCCTCGAACACACAACCAATAAAGCCCAGATCATAATCGAAATGCGCGCCGGAAAGCCCCACCTTTTGGTTGAATTGGCAGCCATTGAACCATGCGGGCACGGCGACTTCGAAAGAACTCAGGTCCAGCGGGGATTCGATGACGGCGTTTTTGAGACGCAGGCCGTCGTGTGATAACAACTGAACATGCCCGGCCAGCAGCCATTCCAGAAATTCGCCCCGGATGGTGCGGTCAGGGAGGGTGGACGAGCCGTGGCTGGCGGGTTGGTCTGCCAGATCCACGCCCGCATGGTTGGTCAAGTTGTCCAAGATGAATTGTTCCGCTGCCAGCGGTTCGGGGAAGCCGTCGGCAGCCTCGCGCCCGCTGGCGGGCAAACCCGCCAACCGGCAAAGCATGGCGGCGGTGGCACAGACCGAAACGAATCCGCCAGCCCGGGGCGGTCGAGCGGAGCGCCGGCCTCCAGGCACGGCTCTTTGGTTCGTCAGGTTGCAGCCGCCGGCGGGAGGCGGCGGACCAGTGCCGGCAGCTCCTCCAGGAAACTTCATTCCCGCAAACCGGCCGCCGCGCGTCCGGCCGGCTTGGTCACTGGCATCATGGTTCCCGGCCCGGCACATGCGAAAAATCTTTACCTCGCGAGCAATTATTGTAAAGAATAATGTACAGTGTAATAGCTAATCTATAAACCATGAAAATACTGCTCGTCATCCTGTGCCTGTTTATTCCGCCGCTGGCGGTTTATCTCAAGACCAGCAATGTGAAAATCACACTCATCAATCTGGTGCTGTCATTTCTGTTTTGGATTCCGGGCGTGATTCACGCCTTGTGGGTGGTGCTGGCCAACGGCTGAGTCCGTCTCTCCAGCTCGATCCATCGCGGCCGGGGCGATACTCTGCCTTACGATCGCGCCCTGAGCCTGCGCGGGCTGCAAAAGAGCAGCCGGTGAAATTGCTGGCGGCCTGTTCCTTTTCGGAATTGAATCAAATTCGGATTTGGGGAACCCCGCGCCCCTTTTTTCCCGCTCGCCTTTTTGCTTGTTAAACCGCCAGGACGGGAGTATCAGCAATAAAACTCAAATCAACATTATGGGCTCCATCTTTATCGGTTGCGTCTTCGGCTTTATCGCCTGGTTTCTGGTCCGTTACCTCGTCGCCGGAATATACACCGTGAACCAAAACGAGCGCGCGGTGAAAACCCGGTTTGGCCGCGCCGAGCGGGTCGGGGACGCCATGACCTCGAAAGATCCCATCGCCGAGCAGTTGAATGACGAGGAAAAGGAGCGTTACAATTACCCGCAGGTGCGGGTGATTCCGCCGGGGGGCCCGTACTTCAAATGGCCGTGGGAGAAAGTGTATAAAGTTTCCATCGCCACGCAGACGATGAACATGGCGTACGACCCGGAAAGCCCAGACGCGAATTATCAAGGCACGGTCCTCGAAGCCGTGACTAAAGATCAGCTCAACACCGGCTTGAAAGGCCAGATTCGCTGGCACATTTCTGAAAAGAACCTCTATGCCTATCTGTTTGGCGTGAAACACCCCATCACGCACGTGATGGGTTATTTTGTTTCCATCTTGCGCGAGCGCATTGCCACCTTTGAAGCCCCGGCCGGCGCCAAGACCGGTGATCCCTCGGCGCTGCACAATCTCGCGGCGACGGCCGTCTTGGGCATCTCCATCAACGATCTGCGCAAAAACCTCAGCGACATCAACGATCACATGGATCGCGAATGTCTCGGCTCGGCGGCGCGCTACGGCATTACGCTGGATGCGTCGCTGATCACCGGCATTGACCCGCCGGAAGACGTGGAATCGGCGCTCGCGGCGATCAACACGGCCTACAATCAGGTGTCGTCGGACATCAGTCTCGCGCAAGCCGCCGCCGACCAGAAAATCGTGCAGTCCAGGCGCGCGGTCGAGATCGAGACGCTCAAGGCGCAGGCCGAAGTGCAGCCCATTGTCGCCCTCGCGGAACAGTTGACCGATTTGAAATCCAAGGGCGAGGGCGCACTGGACGCTTACGTGCGCAATGTGCGCCTGAAATTATACCGCGAAGCAAAAACCGTGATCATGGAGGCCGGCCATGAATAATCCTTTCCTGCATTTCATTTTCGCGGCCGCCATCACCTTCGGCGGGATGTTCATCCTCATGCCGATGTTCTTCGGCTTGCTGCGGCAGTTCGGTCTCTACACCATCGTGGAGGAGCGGCAGTGCCAGGTCTATATGCTGTTCGGCAAGGTGGTGGCGGTGGTTGACCAACCCGGCCTGCACCTGCTTTTGTTCAAGCTGGGGCTCAAGGCGCCGCTGGTGAAGTTCCTCGGCAGGTGCTACGTGCTGGATGTCCGCCTGGATCAGGAATATCTCCGCAGCACGGCGGTGAATTCCGAGGAGGGCGCTCCGATGGGCATTGGCATCTGGTATGAAATGGTGGTGAGCGATCCAGTCGCCTATCTGTTCAAAAACGCCGACCCGCGCGGCTCGCTGGCGGCCAACGTGGGCAACTCCACTGTCCGTTGCCTGAGCAACATGAAGCTGGCCGACATGCTGCAGAACCGCCATCCCATGAGTCTCACTGTGCGCACGGAAGTCTCGCCGCAATCGCAGGCCTGGGGTTACAGCCTCGGTTCGGTTTATATCCGCAAAGTCCATTTCCGCGACGCCGGGATGATCAAACAGATCGAGGAAAAAGTCGTGAACCGGCTGCGGCAGGTGACCGCCGCCATCAAGCAGGACGGCACCAACCAGGTGAACATCATCGCCAGCACGGCGGAACAGCAGGCGGCAATCGAATTCGCCAAGGCGGCGGCGATGCGACCGCAGATTGTCGGCCAGGCATTGCAAAAAATATCCCAGGACCCGGATATTTCAAAGGCGTTGTTCAAGGTCCTGGAAACGCAAAACCTCATCGAAGGCGAAGCGGCGGTCACGCTGATTCCGAAAAACGCGAATCTGCTTGGCCAACTGGTCGCCAGCGGGCAAGCGCCGAAGGGCGCGGAAGCAAATCAGCGGGTAAACGCGGCATAAGCAGAGCATGATCCCGCATCCAAGTTGGTGCCTTTCCGCATTGTTGCTGGCCAGCCTGCTCAACGCCCCGGCGCGACCGTGGATGCGCGCAGAGGATGAATTGACTCCGTTGCCGGCCAATGAACTTCATTTTCAAGGCGGATTCGAAAACGACATCGAAAATTCCATCGCGCACTGGAACAAAGGCGTGGTGCCTTACGCGGCGTTTGTGGAGTTTTACCGGACGGGCCGCAAACAATTTGCGCTGGGTGAAATGTGGGGCAAGGCGGTGCGTTCCGGGGCCATGTTTTATCGCTACACACAAGACCCGGAACTCAAGACGATTTTGAACGCCACGGTGGACGATTTACTTTCCACGCGCCGCGCCAATGGCAGCATTAGTTGCGTGGACGTGGCCAAGCAGCCTGACGGGCCTGGCGGTGAACTGTGGGAGCGCAAGTACGTGTTGCTCGGCCTGGAGGAATATTACGAGCAAGTGGACCGCGATCCGCGCGTGCTCAAGGCCATGACGGATCTGGCCGATTGTACCCTCAAGCAGATCGGGCCGCCGCCAAAAATCCGCATCGTAGACCAGGGCTTAGGACGCGTCTTTTCATGGGTCTAAGTCCAGCACGGCAGGGTGTTGCGCAAAAATCAGCGCGTGGAGGCGCTCGCGG
>Ga0302320_10008536_pt1 | contig 22244 bp, 30 predicted proteins | sample Bog_T0_3_FD_202130 | JGI IMG/M metagenome (GOLD analysis project Ga0302320, IMG submission 202130) | Peat permafrost microbial communities from Stordalen Mire near Abisko, Sweden - Bog_T0_3 | ecosystem: Environmental > Terrestrial > Soil > Wetlands > Peat | place: Sweden: Abisko, Stordalen Mire...
CGAGGTCCTGGGCGTCCGTGGAGACGCGCGCGTAAGCGAATACCTGCCCCATGGGCCAATTGTACAAAGTATCAAGTTATAGGCAAACGGGTGTTTGATAACGGTCTAGTCTATTGCACAAAGCGGGGTCTCTGGTATCTCAGCCAGACGCTGCATGCCTCGGCGACGATGCGAGGGTAGGCCACTGGGTCGGAATCGCATCGGCCGAAGGCCCGCCTGCAACCCCTCGCCAAAAAGAGGCCGAAAACATAGGGCAAGTGTATCTATAGCGGCTCTATGATATACGAATAGATGTTGATTTGGGCGCATAGCGTCTAAAAACGGGTCCGCCATGCTCGAAAAACCGTCTATAGCACAACAGCTTATAGAAATTGGCGCTGCCTGCGGTGAAACCGCTGGAATATTGGACATTTCCTATCTGCGGACAGCGCATCAAAGGCGCCAGCGGATCATCGAGGCCGTTGGGTCGGCCGCAGTCGATGGCCGCAGCACGACCCAGGAACGCCTTTATGCCTGGCTCAGCGAAATCCCCATTCAGGCCCAGGCCAACCTCGGGGCCGAGAGTTATGCCGCGGAGCTGTTCGGGGTACTGGCCAATCCTGAGATGCCCTCCCCGCTCGCCCGGGAGGCCCAAGACCTGGCAGCGGCCGCCCGGAGCCGGGCTGGCCGCGATCCTCTCGCTGGGGCCGCTATCCTGTTTCGGGGCCGGGACGCCGTAACGACGGCCTCCCGAGCCGCCTATGCCCTCTTTCTGCGTCACGCTTTGGGACCGGGGGAGCCCTCCCCCTCCCCCATGTTTATGGGGATCGAGGCTGCTGCAAGGCGTCCTGCCCGGGTGTTCGACGCCTATGTCACCGAGCGCCTTTCCAAGGCATCCCGCCGCGCCCTGGCGAATGCCCGCACCCTGCGGGGCGCGGTTGCAACCGTCTACACCGTGCTTGGAAAAGCGCGCACGTCCTCGCATGTTCATGCGATCGCCGAGCTTCTATTTGCTGGCCATCCTCTCAGCATCGCTTCCGCCAGTAGGATCTTCCGGATTTCGCGGCTAGCCGCGCGAAAGCATCTGATCCGGCTTGAGCGGGACGGCCTGGCCGAGCTGGCCACGCGGCGCAAATCTGGACTCGTCTATATCGCCCGTGACGGTCTTATGACCTTTAACCAGGCCGGGCTTATCCCTGCCCCCAAGGCTACTTCGCGGTTGGCGGTCACCACCGGCAAGCCGCTGTCGGCCGAAGAGCGCGTCCGGCTGAACGCCGTTACCGACGACGTTGCCGGCCGGATTCACGATCTGGATCGGATGCTAGCGCGTCTAAATGCTAAGGTGTGAAAAGGCCCGTATTTAGGGCTTAACTCGCGCATCCCATGGATTAACAATGTCGATCCCGCAATTCGCAAAGTCGCTGACATTTCGAGTGGCAAGTCGCCCGCCACGCGATTGGGTGATGGCTGCAATTTGACAGTCAGGCTCGTCGATTGGCTGACCCGCCAACCGCCGTTCTGCCCCGATGGCGGCATAGGCTTCCGCGGCATCGGAGTCGAAAGGTAGAACGCGGCCTTGGAAATCATCCTCAAACATCAAAGTCGCTGCAGTTAGCAGCGTGGATTTGCGTTTTCCAGCGGGCATGATCGCGATGCCATACTTGATTTCTGCCAGAGTAATCGTGGTCGTAAAAAGGCTCGCCGGCGGTTGTGCGTCTAGCCACGCAATGATTGCCGGGTCTGGTTTCTCCCGGAGAGCTTCCGAAATGACATTTGTGTCCAGGACGAGCATCAGTCGAGATCAACTGGCCGCATCGGGCCGCGTTTAATTTCGGGCAAATCGACGCCACCCAGCGGCGCGAAACGCCTGCGGATGGCAGTCCCTATGCCAACGGTTTGCTTTGCTTCCACTGTCAGGGCGCTCGCGAGAATTTCGCGTGCTTCCTCTTCCATCGATCGGCCGTGCTCGGCCGCTTGGATGCGTAGACGGGTCTTCACCCGATCTTCTAAGTTACGGATAGTCATGCTTGCCACGGGATTTCTCCGCTATCAACGTATGCAGTGTATGCATTGATAGCACAAGAAAGCAAGCCATTTCCTCTGTTTCAGCCCCTGCCCCCATTTATTACGGTTCTGCCCACGGCGAACTCATTCGAGGTCAACAGGCCGGATTGGTTCGCGCTTAATTTCGGGCAGGTCAACGCCGCCCAATGGTTCGATACGTCTACGGATAGCGGTGACCAAATCGGTCTGTTCCGGCGCCTCGGTGACCTGAACCGCCGCGTCGCTAATACCCGCGCGCCGCTCGCGCTTCCAATAATAGCTCTTAAGTTTGGGGCGTAGGTGTTTGCACCATTCTTGCGCCTGGGCGAGATGTCCCTTCTTTACGGTTGTCATTTATCACCCGCCTCAAAGGTCTCTGAGCCGCACGCTGACGGTGGGTTCATCTTTTCGAGCATCGGCAATTTCATTGAGTTCGGCATCTTCGATTTCGTTGAGCGCAGCGGTGATATCTTGGCCGCGATAGAATACGCCCAGGATGGCTACGCTGTCCTGCCCAACGGTAAAGGCAATTGTCGCCCTGCGGCGAAAGCCCACGATACGCAGGTCTGGCCGGATATCATCGCGGCAGGTGCCGCGGTTAGGCATAGTCTCGAAGCCGTCGCAATAATCCATGATCGAGCCGACGAATTTCGCGGCTGTGGCGGGGCTACTGGCTTCCGATATGTAGAGGTAAAGCGCCTCTAGCTGGGCGATAGCTCGCTGCGCGTAAGCAACGCGGTAGGTCATGAATGCTCTTTGGCCGTCCGTTTATGCAGCGCTGCTAAGGTGGCACGAACTTCGCTCGCGGGCACCAAGCTTGAAGGATCGGCCTTCGCCGCGTCATACGCTGCGGCCACTTCGGTACCCAGCCAGGATTCGACCGCCTTTTCTTGTGCCTGGAGTGCTCGGAGCCCGTCTCGAATAACTTCGCTTTCGCTTGCGTATTCGCCTGACGAGACCTTGGATTTGATCATCTGGGCCATTTCGTTTGGCAAAGTTACACTCAGCTGCTGTGTGGTTCGCACAATCGGTAGCTCCCGGATTTCAAGTAGGATTTAATCCTACTGTAAAGCTGCTTTCAAGCCCCTCCCCTATCATCGTTGTTCAAATATTCCGGGAGCGCGAGGGCGGCTGCCTTCGCCAGAATGGTTGCCATGTCTGCCGTGTCCGCCATGGCAGCGATGTCTGCCATATTGAACAAGGCTGACAGGTTCAACATGTCAGCCTTGACAGCCAAGTTGAACATGTCGAACATGGCCGCCGTATCTGCCAAGGCTGCTTTGTCTGCCACGGCAGACCTGTCTGCCGAGTTGAACAACAGGAGAGGTCATGCCCGTAATTTCATTCGTGTCGCCCAAGGGGGGAGTCGGTAAAACGACCTCAGCACTTATCTTAGCAACCGAGCTGGCCGCCCAAGGCGCCAGCCGAGTTACAATCATAGACGCGGACCCAAACCTTCCGATCGCCAAGTGGAGCAAACTGCCGGGCAAACCCGACAATATCGAGGTTGTGACGGATGTAGGGGAGGCGACAATCGTGGATGCGATTGACGAAGCCCGAAAGCGATCGCCATTCGTGGTAGTGGACCTCGAAGGCGCTGCATCAAGCCGCGTGACTCATGCCGTCAGCATGTCCGACCTGATTATCATTCCCATCCAGGCATCGGTTTTGGACGCAGACCAGGCGGCTCGCGCCATCAAACTTGTCCGCATGACGGCGAAAAGCCAAAACCGACAAATTCCACACGTCATTTTGTTTACGCGCCTTGCGGCCGCGAAATCTATTCGGACAAGAAACTACAAGGCGATTTACGCGCAATTTGATGAAGCGGGAATTATGTCTCTTCACACTACGATTGCAGAAAGAGAGGCTTACCGCAGCTTATTCAGTCACGGTGGAACACTTGCTAGCCTTGATGAAAAATACGTCTCATCGCTCGATTCCGCACGAACAAACGCACAGGAGTTTGCAGCGGAAATCGTGCAAATGCTAAAACTGCAAAGGGCTGCAGCATGAGCGGAAACGAAACAAAAGCGCCATTCGCCGGGCTGAGCCTGGCGGATGATCTCAAAGAGTTTGAGATTCCGCCAGCGACTACGCCGGCAAAGCCGGACAGTCGTGCATTGAGCGCCATGAGCGAACGGGCTGGGTTTCCGTCACGTGAGCCTCGCGCGCCAACTGTTGTAAAGCGAACCGCGCAGCAAAAATTTGACACGCGCCTAACCGTGCGCGTCACACAGAAGGACAAAGCCCGGTTTGAAGAGATTGCCTATCGGCTACGGCTTCAAAATGGGGAGGCGTTCCAGCGTCTGCTAGACGCCATCGAGGCTTCGAACAAATCAACAGGCTAAGGGTGGCACTCAGCAGCCACTGGGGGATAGGCATTCACGCGGCCCACGGCCTTAGTGATCTACTATCCTCCGCCAAATGAGCCGATAGGCCTCTCCGAGGGTCTGGGGTGAAGGCATGCTTGGCGGCGCTTCAGACTAGCAACAAATAATCTCGTTGCTATACACATATATAGGTGCTATACATTGATAGCACAAGGAGGCCTAAATGCTTGCCCTTCGGCTCCCGCCCGAAATTGAAACCAGGTTGAACGAACTTGCCAAGCGCACCGGCCGTAGCAAAAGCTATTACGCGCGCGAGGCCGTCATCGAGCACCTCGAAGATCTCGAGGACGTGTATCTCGCCGAGCAGCGGTTGATCGAAATACGAGCGGGGCGCAGCAAAACGGTGCCACTCGAAGAGGTGGTGAAGGAAAATGGCCTGGACGATTGAATTCGATCCGGCTGCCGCGAAGGAACTTCAAAAACTGGGGCCTGACACGAGCAAGCGAATTCTGCGCTTTCTCAAAGAACGGATAGCCCCACTTGAGGACCCTAGAGCAGTGGGAGAACCCCTGCATGGTTCCCGGCTTGGTGAGTTTTGGAAATACCGCCTTGGAGACTTCCGCATAATTGCGAATATTGAGGACAGTAAGGTTCGCATTTTAATCGTCCGAGTCGGAAACAGGCGAGAAGTTTATCGGTGACAGCATGAGCACGGCAAAAAAGGAAAATCTCTCCGTCGCGCCAAAAATGGCGAAACACCTGCGCGGTAAAAACGCATGTTCTGGAAGCGCGGGCGCCAATGCGGGAACCGCCGAAACAGTTACCTGCTCACGCACGCATACGCCAAACGCAGCGACTATCGCAGCGATTCAGGAGGCTCGCGCGGGAAATTTAGAGCGTTCGGGCAGCGCCAAAGACCTGTTCCAAAAGCTGCAAGCGGCAACCAAGAGTGAACATGACGACTATTACCGCCAAAACGCGAAAGACTGACGACAAGCTCATCCGCACTGGCTTGGATGGGACCGAGGAAGAATTGTCTTCGCGGTCAATTCGTCCGATGTCGGATTCTGAGGTTGAAGCTGCAGCTGAAAGTGACCCTGAAAATCCTCCTCGCGCGGAAGCCGATTTGGCGAGCATTGTACGCCGTGTTCCTCGGGTCAAGACATTGCGCCGTGCATTAGGGCTTACACAGGAAGAATTCGCTGCGCGGTATCACATCCCACTCGGGACCTTGCGGGATTGGGAGCAGGGGCGCAGCGAACCGGATCAGCCGGCGCGTGCCTATCTGAAGGTTATCGCCTGCGATTCACAGGCAGTCGAAAAGGCTCTTCAGAACGCGGCTGAGTGAGTGTCACTCTATCGAAGATAATAGACCGCCGAAGACACCATGCAAGATATCCCCTTGGTCATTGCGAGTCGACGTTCGTCTTGGGCAACCATCTCGTTCGCGCAGGTAAAGCCAAGCAACGGTGATCGACTGAGAGTAAGATCGCCCGAATGGCGCTAAGCAACCCAAAGACAATTTTCGCGCTGGGTTGCGTCGGCATCATCATGGTTGCGCTTTCTACTTTCACGCGACCAACGGCCTTGGTGATCTACAACCCTTCGCCAAGCGAGCCGATAGGCTTCTATCGCTTCACGACTGCAAAGCCTGCTCCCGGCCAGCTCATCTCTTTTAAAGTTCCCGAGCATGGCCGTGCCTACGCCGCGCAGCACCTCGCATATGTTCTGCGCTATTCGATCCTTAAGGAGATTGCAGCAGGGCAGGGCAGTACGGTTTGCGCGGACCATGCCGTCCTGAGCATCGACGGCCGAGCCCGCGCGAAGATCGCAGATCACGACCGGCAAGGCGCTCAGCTGCCGCACTGGCAGGGGTGCAGGCGGCTAGGCGCAGGAGAATATTTCGTATTCTCCAACCGCATTCCGAACAGCTATGACAGCCGGTATTATGGCCCCGTGTCGTCGCGCCAGGTGTTAGGTGTGTACACGCCCTTATGGACCTGGTGAATCGATGGACATTCCGCAATGGCTCTAAATCTCATGACGCTTGCCGCCCTATGCGTCGGTTCAACCGCCGCACCGGCAACCCAGGGCCTGCCGGCCGGGACCGACTGTCCGGCAATCGAGCGGACCTATCAGGATGCGTTGGTCCGAGTCGCGCCTTTGGTCGATAGCGCCCGCGGGCGTGACGGTATCGCCCGGGTCGCCTATGCCGAAGCAGGCAATCAGGGCGACTCCGGATTAGCGGGGGTGGTCTACACGATCCTCAACCGATTGATGGACGGCGGCTTCGGAGATGGCCTGGACAGGGTCCTGGACGCACCCGACCAGTTTGAGCCGGTCACGAGGGCAGGGGGGAACTGGACCGCTCTACCCGTTCGCGCGGCCATCGAGCAGGCGCATATCGACACGATCTTGAACCTAGCACTGGACGGGCGCTTGCCGGACCCAACGAACGGGGCACGGTTTTTCCAAAACCCGGCGATTGTAGCCGCTCGTGCCTCAGCAGGGACGGTGCGGCCTGGCCTTGTGAACTTCGGAGGACAAAAGCCGGTCGCGGTGATCCGGGACCATGCCTTCTATGACGCCGGCAAGACCCAGGCGGCAGCGCGACCGACACCATCCTTATTTGTGCCGGTCCAAAGCGCCCAGTCTGGGACGGCGGGTGCCTCTGGTGAGGCCAAGACCTCTGCGCTGGTTTCCAATTCCCTGTTCGTCCCGATTCAGGCTGGACGTTAAAAGTCAGGGTTGTCTCTCGCCACCCAATGTCGCTGCCAGCCGACGTTCAGCCTCGGCCGCAAAAGCGGCGTCGGAGGGCAGGGAGGGTACGGTCGAAGCGGGCGGTACTGCCTTGGACTCCGGCGGCACAACGAGGGCCCAATCGCGCGGGTCAGTCACCCGGCGCGACAGCAAGGTATAAAGTTCCGTCGCGAATTCCGGGTTGGACTTTGCTTCGGCGAGGACTGTTCCCCCGATGATGATTTTACGTCGGGTGTCCTGCTTTCGACTGTGAAATTGTTCCCGGCTCTCGGCTAAGCCTTCACGGGCAAGCTGCTGTTCGACCTGATGTTCGTGGTCGGCATATTCGGCCAAGAGAGCCTTTACGCCCTCAGCCACAGCCAGTTTCTTCTCATCCATCGCTCAAATCCCTTGCGGAAGACGGTAGATGGCAGGAGACTCAGACACAAGAGAAAGCCGGAACGGCGCACTTATACAAACTCTGCGAGTTTGTTGCGCGCCCCTTCGGGGAAGTTGCCCTCGCCATCCGATCACGATTCGGGCTGGCGAGGGAGCCAAGGGGCGTGGCCCCTTAGCGATCCGATGGAAAGGTGAGGGAAGTGGCCGACTACCGCCTGTCCGCGAAAGTGATCTCCCGATCCCAAGGACGCTCGGCGACCGCGGCGGCTTCCTATAGGTCAGCCAGCGAAATCGCCGACGATCGCACCGGCGAGATCCATGACTACACCCGCAAAGGCGGTGTCGAATGGACCGGCATTGCCGCGCCGGAAAATGCGCCGGCTTGGGCGCATGACCGCTCGAAATTGTGGAATGCGGTCGAGGCGGCTGAGACCCGAAAGAACTCGCAGGTTGCCCGCGAAATCCAGCTCAGCCTTCCGCATGAACTGAATTTCGAGCAGCGCAAAGCGCTCGTTTGTGACTTCGTTCAGAAGGAATTTGTGGGCCGGGGCATGACGGCGGATATCGCCATGCACAAGCCGGAGCGGCGCGGCGACCAGCGAAACTTCCACGCCCACATCATGCTGACCACACGGGAAATCGGCCCCGAAGGCTTCGGCGCAAAGAACCGGGATTGGAATAAGGTCGAGACCTTGGCCGCGCTGCGGGTCGCTTGGGCCGACGCTCAGAACACCCATTTGAGAAAGCATCTTGGCCAGGACGCGCCCCAAGTCACCCATCTTTCCTACGTCGATCGGGGCGCGGACAAGCTCCCGACGCAGCATCTTGGACCGGATGCCACGGCAATGGAGAGAAGGGGGGTCGATAGCGAGAAGGGGGCCTATAACCGCTCGATCCACGACAGGAATGAGAAGGTCAAAGCCTCGCGCGCGCGACAGAAAGAGATCGAAACCACGCTCGAAAGACGTGTGGAATGGACGCTCGGAAAAGTCAGTCTGACGGCTGGGCTCGAATATGAGCACCAGGTCAAAGCGGCGAACGCGGCGCGCTTCGAGCTAAAATCGATCATGGATCGGCAGAAGGCATTGGGTCCGAAAGTGACGAATGCCCGGTTACGGCGAGAGGTGCTCAAGCAGCCTGACGACGCCCTTAAGACAGCTAAACGAGGCCAGAAATCCGCGCAGAAGGCATTGGCTGAGTTCGAAGAAAGGGCAGGGCAGGTCAACGCTAGGGCGTCCGGGCTTCATAACTGGATCAAGAATCCCCGCCGGATGATGTGGCTCAAGCTCATTGAAATTCGCGAGCGAGATAAGATCTTGGGGGAGATAAACGCTCAGGCCCTCTCGGTTTTGAAATGGAAAACTCATGTTGCGGTACGCCAAGAATGGCTGAAATCCGACGAGGGCAAAGCCTGGATGAAAGAACAGCAGAAGCCGCAACGTGAGCTTAGGACGGCCGAGAGGAAGGCCCGGCGCCATGCCGCCAACGCCGATAGAAAGGCTGGTCAGGCGCAAAGCCTGTCCGAGTATGCCCGGCAGTTAGATTGGGTCGCAGCGCAAAATAAGTTGCCGCAGACTGTGATCTTGCCCGATACACCGCTTAATCCGAAGGCGACCTATAACGAGATGGCGAGGGGGGTGAACCTTATTCTCCGTCGTCTCCCGTTGGCCCAGCAGCAAGCACTTGTGCAAAGCGTTCAGCAGAGCCTTGGCAAAGGGCAACGGCGTGGAATTGCCGATTGATGCTCTCAACGGCGGCTTCAGGGTCCTTGACGGAGCTTTCCGCTACGGCGTTGAACTGTCATCTGCTATCACAGCGTACAATCGGTCGATAATAACACTGTCATCTGGTTGGCGCGATTTGGCGACGGGTAAAGTGCTGCGGGTATTGTCGGGCGTGTGTCAGCCATTGTTCCGTAAGCCGCGCCTGATCGCCGATAGTCCCGCCATGGTGTAGCTAAGCATATTGTCCGCTAAAGCGTCGGCATTTTCGGGAACCATTCGAAGGCTCGGAAAAGCACTTCGCAGCGAGTTGCGGTCAACGATCGCAAGCATGGTAAATGGTGCTATCATGCTGATGCAGGCTTGCGCCACATATGGATGATCAGGTGGTTGACCGAGTAGCTCGCCTACAATAGCTTTGAGAAGACCAGCCCTGAGCAGAAAATCCTTGCGACGCAGCGCGTCCCAAGCGGGTGACGGAGCAACAAACTCACGTCCGATGACGCGAAACACCCAGGAAGTCGACACGGGACCGGTGAGCGTGCGCAAGATCAATGTGATAATCGCGCGAAGCTTGTCTTTCGCACTTGTCTTCCCGGCAATAGCTTCGTTAAGAGCATCGAAGGTGATTAGTCGGCTTTGCGCTTCGGCAAGAACCGCCGCATAAAGGCCCTCCATTCCACCGAAATAGTAGTTCACCGCGGCAGTGTTGACGTCGGCTCGCTCGCAAATCTCTTTGCCCGTAACTCGATTAAACCCATGTTCGGCAAAGACAAGTCCCGCAGTCTCCAGAAGATGCTGGCGCGTACTCGATTTGTCTCTTTGCGGACGGATCAGAGATGTTGTGCGTTGAGCGGCGGCGGTACGATGTGCCATGGCATTAAGAACGCCCGAGCGGTGGTTTCGGGCGTCGATCAAATTTCAATTTTAAATTGGAACTTAAGCCTGCTTTCCGCGCTTATTGAAGGAGCCATAGCAGGTGATGCATGAAACGAGCGCTGCTCATCGCGCTGGCCGTTGTTTTAGTGGTCCTGGCGGCTGGCCTCGCCTGGTGGCTATTTCAGCCCAAGAAGGCGCCTACGGAGCTTGTGCTCTATGGCAATGTGGACTTACGCGAAGTCGACCTTGCCTTCAATAACAGCGAACGCATCGCATCTGTGCTGGTCCAGGAAGGTGATCGTGTGCAGAAGGGCCAAGTTCTTGCGCGAGCAGATACAAACCGCCTCGATCCGCAGGTCGCACAAGCAGGCTCAATTCTAACTTTGGATAACATCAATACTGCCAACGCCAGACGGCAGTACGAACGGCTGAGAAATCTATCGGATTCTTCCGGCGGTCGGGGCGTCAGCCAACAGGATGTCGATAATGCGAAGGCTGCCCTAGATACCGCAACTGCGCGCGCGGCCGCTGACAGCGCGCAACTGATGCTTTTGCGCCAGCAGCTCATAGATGCGCAACTTGTTGCACCCTTGGACGCAACAGTACGTACCCGGATTATGGAGCCCGGCGAGATTGCCGCACCGCAAAAACCCGTATTTTCATTGGCAATCATCAATCCAAAGTGGATCAGCGTCTACGTGTCCGAAATTGATCTGGGCAAAGTTCATCCGGGGATGGCGGCCTCCGTATTGGTGGACAGCTTTCCCAATCGACGATTTTCTGGATGGGTCGGGTTCATTTCGCCTGCTGCAGAATTCACGCCCAAGAATATTGAGACCGATGATCTGCGGACAAGCCTTGTTTATGAGGTACGCGTTTTTGTTAGGGACCCTAAAGATGAGCTGCGCCTTGGCATGCCGGCGACCGCTCATCTCGCGCTTGCGCATACGTCGGCGCCATCGGGCACGGGGAACCAGCAATGACCGCAGACAGCACGTCTGTTTTGACCGGTCGGGACCTGCGAAAGTCATTTCAAAGGGGCAAGGGCGAAAAGATTGCTGCGCTCGACAATATTTCATTTGAAGCGCCACAAGGAAAGCTTACGGCGCTTGTCGGACCTGACGGCGCTGGAAAGACGACACTCATCCGACTGATTACCGGTCTAATGAAGGCCGATTCCGGTGATCTGAAGGTACTAGGAATCGATGTCGCGCGTGATCCCCAGGCGGTTCAGAATCACATCGGGTACATGCCGCAGAAGTTTGGCCTTTACGATGATCTGACTGTCCAGGAAAACCTCGATCTCTATACCGATCTGCACGGTGTTACCGCTGCTGAACGTAAAGAACAATATCCGCGTCTCATGGAAATGACGGCACTTGGTCCTTTCACCAAGCGGCTAGCCGGACGGCTTTCAGGCGGAATGAAGCAGAAACTGGGGCTTGCCTGTGCGCTCGTTCGGGCGCCAGACTTATTGCTGCTCGACGAGCCGACCGCCGGTGTCGATCCCTTGTCACGGCAAGAACTGTGGCAAATTATTGCTCAGCTGGCTGGAGATAAGCGTACCAGCGTTCTTCTGAGCACGACTTACCTGGATGAGGCGGAGCGTTGCGGCCATGTGATTGTTCTTCATGAAGGCAAGATATTGGCGCAAGGACCTCCTGGCGATGTGAGCAAGCTTGCGGCAGGCCAGGTGTTCCTGATCGATCCACCTGCCGGACAAACCGCCCGGGCCCTGCAAGCGCGGTTGCTTGGTGACCCTGGCAATACCGACGCCGTCCCACAAAACGGTCATGTGCGCGTTGTGAGAGCGCCCCCCACGGCGACCAGCGGTGCGGCATCTGCTCCTTCTGATGGCTTTCATAGAGTGCCTGCCGAACCGCGGTTCGAAGATGGCTTCATGATCCTGCTACGCAAATCAGGCGACGTACGTCCTGCCGTTGCGATGAAACTGGAACGACCACTGGAGAAGCACGGCGGAGAGACCATTGTCGAAGTCCACGACCTGGTGCGGATGTTCGGCACATTCGCGGCAGTCGATCATATCAGTTTCGAGGTTCACCGCGGCGAGATATTCGGTCTGCTCGGGCCCAACGGCGCGGGTAAGACGACGACATTCCGCATGCTCTGCGGTTTGCTTCCTGTCACCTCTGGCACCCTGAAGGTCGCGGGCGCCGACTTGCGCAAGGCACGCGCGTCCGCGCGCGAGAGTATTGGTTATGTGGCGCAGAAGTTCTCGCTCTACGGCCAGCTGACGGTGCAAGAGAATCTCGAATTCTTCGCCAGCGCCTATGGGTTGCATGGCAACGAGAAACATCGGCGCATCGCCTGGGCATTGACCCAATTCGAGCTAGGTTCGCAGGGCAATCGACCGAGCATTGAATTGCCTGGTGGCTACAAACAGCGTCTGGCAATGGCGGCATCGCTGATGCACCAGCCCGAACTCTTGTTTCTGGACGAGGCGACAAGTGGAGCCGATCCGCTCGCTCGCCGCGAATTCTGGCAACGGATCACAGCGCTCGCTGAACAAGGCGTCACCATCATCGTCACCACACACTTCATGGAAGAGGCAGAATATTGTGACCGCGTCGCAATTCTGGATGCAGGCCATGTGTTGGCACAAGGTACGCCGGCAGAGTTGCGCAAACGCGCCCCATACAAGGACGGACACGAGTCCACAATGGAGGATGCCTTCATCGAGATCGTGAAAGAAGCGCGCGATCACAAAGCGGCGCCGGCCCAGACGGGAAAAGCGGCATGATCGGAAGCGCACTTTCCGCGAAAGCCCGCAGAGTCTTTGCGCTGCTGCGCAAAGAGATCTTCCAGGTTATGCGCGATCCGAGCAGCATCGCGATCGGCATCGTGATGCCAGTAATGCTCATTCTTCTTTTCGGTTATGGCCTTTCGCTAGACGTAAAGAATGTGCCTATTGCTATCGTACTCGAAGACCCATCACCAGCCGCGACGGAACTCGCCGCCGGGTTTCGTCTGTCGCCTTATTTTAACGCTCGGCTCATCACCTCGATGCCTGAAGCGCAGGAACTGATGAGCGACCGCGCCATTGACGGGATCGTTCGCATTCGCCCGGACTTCGCACGCCATCTCAGTCTTGGAGATGCCCAGGTTCAATTACTTGTCTATGGCGCAAATGCAAACAGCGCCCGGATCATTCAGGCCTACGTGCAAGGCGCCGTTGCTCAATGGTCAGCACGCAGGATCGCGTCCGGCCAAGCTGTTCCCGGTGGTCCGGTTGGTCTAGAGACGCGTGTCTGGTTCAACGAAGCGAACGACAGTCACTATTTTCTAGTGCCGGGCCTCATTGTGCTAGTTATGACTCTCATCGGAGCATTCCTCACCACCATGGTCGTGGCACGAGAATGGGAACGCGGGACGATTGAAGCCCTGTTCGCCACTCCCGTACGCCCCGATGAGTTCCTCCTGGGCAAAACTTTGCCCTATTTCGCGATGGGAATGATCGGACTTGTATTGTGTGTTTTAGCCGCCAAGTTCTTGTTCGACATACCGCTTCGCGGCTCGATCTGGGTCCTAGCCCTCACGTCGATGCTATATCTGCTCATCGCGCTCGCCATCGGACTTTTGATTTCTTCGACGGTGAAGAGCCAGTTCGTAGCCAGTCAACTCACGCTTGTCGTTACGTTCCTGCCGGCAATGATGCTTTCGGGCTTCATGTTCGATCTGCGCAGCCTGCCGACAGCGGTGCGTCTCATCACCTATGCCCTGCCAGCTCGCTACTTCGTCACCTTGTTGCAGACAATATTCCTGGCCGGGGATGTATGGGGGATCATCTTGCCCAACACGGCGATTCTGCTCGGCATGGCTATTGGGCTCCTGATTCTCACGCGTTTCGCAACGCGCAAGACCCTGGCTTAATATGCGGGCAAGCCTCTCGCGCATTTTCGCTCTCATCCGCAAGGAATTGCTGGCGGTTCTCAAGGACAATCGCAGCCGCATGAGCATCATCATGCCGCCGATTCTCCAATGTCTAATCTTCGGATATGCGGCGACGTACGATCTCAGTAACGTGCCTTACGCGGTGCTGGACCAGAACCATAGCATCGCGTCCCATGAATTGCTTGCGCACTTGGACGGTTCTGGCGTGTTTCAGCGGGTCGCGAATTTAGATCAAGCGGCGGCCATTAGGACAATGATTAACGAGCAGGATGCCTTGCTCGTTATTCAGATAGGTCAGGACTTTGAGCGTAACCTTCAGCTGGGCAAGCCGGCCAATATCCAAGTGATCGCCGATGGCCGAAATTCCAATACCGCCGGTATCGCGATGGGGTATGTAGGCGCTATTGTCGACAGCTTCAACGCCGATTGGCGCGCGGCCCACGGACAAGCCGGGCCACCGATCCAGGTTGTCATGCGTGCCTGGTACAACCCCAATCTCGAAAGCCGATGGAGCATGATTCCGAGCCTAATCGGAACGATCACCTTGATGCAAACCCTGTTGCTCGCCGCCTTGTCGGTGGCACGCGAACGCGAGGAAGGGACATTCGATCAACTCCTTGTCACACCCTTTAGGCCCACCGAGATTATGATCGGCAAGGCGGTTCCGGCGATGATCGTCGGTTTGATACAAGCGACAAACATATTGCTTGTTGCAGAATTTTGGTTCCGCATTCCGTTTCAGGGTTCATACCTAGCCCTTTACGCGGGCCTCATTCTATTCTTGCTGGCAGCAGTCGGGATCGGCATCTTCGTCTCGTCGATAGCAGCCACTATGCAGCAGGCAATGCTTTATAGCTTTGTCTTGATCATGCCGTTCACGTTGCTCTCAGGATTGACCACACCGGTCAATAACATGCCACTGGTGTTGCAGTATTTTACGGTTATCAATCCCCTTGCCTACGCCATAACGATCGCGCAACGCGTCTACCTCGAAGGAATCGGTTTCGACAGGATGATTCCTTACCTGTGGCCAATGGCCATTATTGCGACCGTAACCTTGTCAGTCGCCACGTGGATGTTCCGGAATCGTACCCAATGAGCAGCCACCGGCACAAAAGCGTCTTGCGATTGGCAATTTTGACACCAGTTTTGATGATGGCTGCTTTCGGGTGCACGGTGGGTCCAAATTTTATAACGCCAAAAGCTGAAACGCCCGCAAGCTGGATAGGTTCAGCCGTGAATGCGTCATCAAAGAACAGTCAAACTAGTACCGTTATCGCAAGCCCGATGGAGACTGATGCATGGTGGCTGAGCTTCAATGATCCAATTCTGTCATCGTTGATTGCGCAGGCGGCAGCTTCAAATCTGGACGTCCAGCAGGCAGCCTTGCGCATCGCGGAAGCGCGAACCCAACGCCGAATCGCCGGTGCCGCCCAACTACCAACCCTCAGCGGGAATAGTTCCTACGTGCGGCAGCGGTTTAGCGAAACCACCGCGCAAGGCTCACTCTTCGGTAAGATCGGAAGCTTAGGAGCTGGAAGTGGTCTCGGGGCTCTTAGTTACCCAAACCCCTACGATCAGTTCCAGATTGGCTTTGACGCATCCTGGGAGCCGGATTTGTTTGGCGGTATTCGTCGTTCGATTGAGGCGGCAGATGCGAATACCGAGGCGGCCATCAACGACAAAAACAATGCATTGGTCTCGCTTGAGGGCGAGGTGGCACGTAGCTATATCGACCTTCGCAACACACAGCAGAAGCAAACAATCACGCAACAGAATCTCGACACACAGCGCGAGATCCTTGCACTTGCCCGGCAACGCTTCCATTCGGGTCTGGGTATGGATGTCGACGTCTCGAACGCAGACGCGCAGGTTACTAGCACGCAGGCACAGCTTCCCCTGCTTGATCGTCAAGCAACCATGGATATCAACCAGCTCAGCCAGTTGCTGGCCCGTGAACCTGGTGCTCTTCAGTCAGAACTGGAAGTCGTCCAGCCTGTGCCCAATGTTCCATCGGAGGTGCGTATTGGTCTTCCTGCGGACTTGCTTCGTCGACGTGCGGATATTCAGAGCGCTGAGGCGCGCCTCCATGCGGCCACCGCGCGGGTCGGTGTCGCCACGGCAGATCTGTTTCCCCACATTACGTTTGATGCGTCCTTCGGAACACAGGCAGGAACGTTTCCCGGGTTGGTGAGTTGGGCAAGTCGTTTCTTCAACATTGGGCCGAGCCTTCAATTGCCGATTTTTGATGGTGGAAAGCTACGAGCGACCGTTCAATTGCAGAACGTGCAAGAAAAGGAAGCAGCAGTGGACTATGCCCAAGTGGTGCTCGGCGCGGTCCATGAGGTCGAAAACGCGCTGGTCACATATAACACCGAACAAAGCCGGCGCGTGTCGCTGCAAGAGACCTTGATCCAGAACCGCAATGTGCTTGATCTCGCACGGCAGCGCTACAAAAGCGGCGTCACCACCTTTCTCGAAGTGCTGGATGCGGAGCGGACACTCCAACAGACCGAGCTTTCGCTCGCCGACAGCACCGCTGCGGTTTCGACGGACCTGGTCGCGCTTTACGAGGCACTCGGTGGTGGATGGAAGACTTAGTGTGGGCTGTAAGATCGCGTCTGGAAGAACAAGGGGAATGTCTTGGGTAGTACTGCATAAGCTATGGAACTTTCGGACGTGCTGACCGTTATGGTCGTACCAGTTCATCGGCCGCACGAGTACCAACCGGACATTGCTCTCCAACGATGCTCCAATCGGCAAACAAATCCAGTTCATCGAACGTAGGCGTCGTGGTCTCAGTGCGCGGCAGCGTTGTGGATGTACATTTCGTCGGACTCTTACCGCCTATTTATTCAATTTTGCGCACCGGAGCCCAAAAACAGATTGTGATCGAAGTGCTAGCGCAACGCGATGCTCATTGCGTGCGCGGCATTGCTTTGACGCCGACGCAAGGTCTCGCTCGCGGAATGGTGGTGGAGGATACTGGCGGTCCACTGAAAGCACCGGTAGGCAGGGCTATTCTTTCGCGCATGTTCGACGTTTTTGGTGCCACGATAGACCGCGGACCGGCGCTTTCTGATGTCCAGTGGCGATCGGTGCATCGGGCTCCGCCGCCATTGTCGCGGCGCTCTACCAAGTCGGAAGTCTTTGAGACGGGCATCAAAGTCATAGATGTGCTGGCGCCATTGGAACGCGGCGGCAAGGCGGGACTTTTCGGCGGCGCCGGCGTCGGCAAAACGGTCCTGCTGACTGAAATGATCCATAACATGATCGGACACCAGAAAGGGGTGAGCATTTTCTGTGGCATTGGCGAACGGTGTCGCGAAGGCGAGGAGCTTTACGATGCGATGAAGGAGGCGGGCGTTTTGCCGAATATGGTGATGGTATTCGGCCAGATGAATGAGCCGCCAGGCGCCCGATTTCGCGTAGGACATGCGGCGCTGACGATGGCGGAGTATTTTCGAGACGATGAGCACCGCGATGTCCTGCTGCTCGTCGACAATATTTTTCGCTTTATTCAGGCGGGTATGGAGGTGTCTGGCTTGATGGGCCAGATGCCGTCGCGGCTGGGCTATCAGCCTACCATGGGCACCGAACTGTCTGGGCTGGAGGAGCGGATTGCAAACACAGATACTGGCGCCATCACCTCGATCCAGGCGGTGTATGTACCGGCGGACGATTTCACTGATCCGGCAGCTGTGCACACATTTTCGCATCTCTCCGCGTCGATTGTGCTCTCGCGCAAGCGGGCAAGTGAAGGGCTTTTCCCGGCCATTGACCCGCTACAATCCAGTTCCAAGATGGCCACGCCAGGTATCGTAGGTCAGCGGCATTACAGCTTGGCCCAGGAAATCCGACAAACTCTCGCACAATATTCTGAGCTCAAGGATATCATTGCAATGCTGGGCCTTGAGCAACTTTCGCCGCAGGACCGCAAAGTGGTCGGCCGCGCCCGCCGGTTGGAGCGCTTCCTCACGCAGCCCTTTTTCACGACGGAACAATTCACTGGCCTCAAAGGAAAGCTTGTCAGCCTGAAGGACGCGTTGGACGGCTGTGAGCGCATTCTGCGCGATGAATTCAAGGACTATCCGGAAAGCGCGCTTTATATGATCGGGACGATTGACGAAGCAAAGGCAAAAGACAAAGCCACCCCGCCAACAGCCCCGACTACACCAGGCTCAACCGCCGTGAAGCCGGGATCGAAAGAGGGCGTTGGATTGCAGGCCAAGGCCGGGTCCGGGCACCAGCCGAATACCGCAGGGAATGTTCAGTCCAATCTCGAACATGCCGGAGGTGCCCATGAACCTTAAAGTGCTCCTGCCGTTCCAGGTTTTTGCCGACAAGAACGGGGTGTCGCGCATCGTCGCCGAGACGCATGAAGGTTCATTTGGCCTCCTGCCGCATCGAAGGGACTGCGTTGCGGCGTTGGCGGCTGGAATTCTGACCTACGAGACGGCGTCAGATGGTGAAGTTTTCGTGGCCGTCGATGAAGGCGTTCTCGTCAAGACCGGACCGGAAGTGCTCGTATCCGTGCGCAGGGCAATAGGCGGAACGGATCTTGGCCGGTTGCGTGCAGCGGTGGAGCGAGAGTTTCTGACTCTGGACGAACATGAGCAAGATGTGCGTTCGGCACAGGCGAATATGGAAAGTGATCTTATCCGCCGCATGGCTGCTCTTCACAATGAATAGCCAACCCCAGGAGGAGCCCGTGACGCCGATACCTACGCTCGGACAGGAAGTGGGGGTGAAGGCGGCGCGCAAGCTCAGGGCGCGACGCAATTCCGCACAGGGGGTCTGGTTCGGCCTGGGGATGATGGGGCTGGTGGGCTGGTCGGTCGCGATTCCGACGTTGCTTGGCGCCGCGCTGGGTATTTGGTTGGACCAGCGCTATCCAGGCAAACACGCCTGGACGCTGGCGCTGCTGGTGGCCGGTCTATGCATCGGTTGTTTGAATGCCTGGCATTGGGTGGCCAAGGAAGGCAAAGAGATTCGGGACGATCAGGGGAATGACGATGAGTGAGTTTTTGTCATTGGCGACAACATTGGTGGCGGGCGTTCTGCTCGGGGCGTTTTTTTTCGGCGGCCTTTGGTGGACGGTACGAAGAGGGGTTTCCTCCGAGTGGCCGGCGCTTTGGTTTTTTGGCAGCCTGCTTGTGCGGATGAGCATTACCTTGACGGGATTCTATTTCGTCGGACAGGAACACTGGGAGCGGTGGTTGCTATGCCTGCTCGGTTTTGTCCTGGCACGCCTGGTCGTGGGGCTGCTCACGCGCTTATCGGGAGAACGCCAGACGGGACCGGCACAGGAGACCAGCTATGCGCCTTAGTCCGGACCAGATCATCCTTTGGCAGTACGGGTTTCTCAAACTCAACGGCACGATCGCCTTTACGTGGGGTCTTATGGCCGTGCTGGCGTTCGGATCGATGCTTGTCACGCGTAAGCTTTCCATGGATCTGAAACGCTCCCGCTGGCAGAACTTGCTGGAAATCATAGTTACCGGAATCGAGAAGCAAATCGCGGATGTTGGCCTCCGCCACCCAGAAAAGTATATCGGCTTTCTGGGCACGCTTTTTCTGTTCATTGCCTTGGCCAGTCTCTGCACGATCATACCCGGCTACGAACCCCCAACCGGCTCGCTCTCGACCACTGCGGCACTCGCGCTGTGCGTACTGGTGGCGGTGCCATTCTTCGGTATCGAGGAGCAGGGCCTGGGTGGTTACCTCAAATCCTACGCGGAGCCGACAATCATCATGCTGCCGTTCAACATTATCAGTGAACTTTCGCGCACGCTGGCTCTGGCGGTCCGCTTGTTCGGCAACATGATGAGCGGGACGATGATTCTCGCAATTTTGCTGACCATTACGCCATTCATCTTCCCGATTGCCATGAGTGCGCTTGGCCTGCTCACCGGTATGGTGCAGGCCTACATCTTCAGTATCTTGGCCGCAGTTTACATCGCATCGGCCACGCGCGCCCGCAAGCCCATCCTTAAACCCGCCACGAAAACGTCGACCCATGAATAGCGACAACAGGAGATACCATGGATAGCATGACACTTATCGCCATCGCCTCAATTGTCACGGCCGGCTTGACAATTGCCTTGGGGAGTATTGGGCCTGCACTCGGCGAAGGGCGCGCGGTCGCCACGGCACTAAGTTCGTTGGCGCAGCAGCCAGATGCCGCAACCACAATCACGCGCACCTTGTTTGTGGGCCTGGCAATGATTGAGTCCATTGCAATTTACTGCTTCGTGGTCTCCATGATTCTCATATTTGCCAACCCCTTCTGGAATCACGTCATCGCCCAAGCCGCGGGAAAGTAGTTTATGCTCATCGATTGGTTCACCGTCGGTGCGCAGGCGCTCAACTTCATCATCCTGGTGTGGTTGCTGAAGCGCTTTCTTTACAAGCCGATCCTCAGCGCTGTCGACGCGCGGGAGAAGCGTATCGCCGCAGAACTCGCCGATGCGAGTGCAAAAAAATCCGAAGCGCAAAAGGAATGCGACGAGTTCCAGCACAAAAACGAGGCGTTCGACCAGCAGCGTGCTGCTCTCTTAAGTAAGGCGACGGACGAGGCGAAGGCCGAATGTCAGCGTCTTCTCGACGACGCACGAAAGGCAGCCGATGTATTGAGTGCCAAGCGACAGGAGGCGCTGCGAAGTGACGCCCATAACCTCAATCAAGCCATCCGGCGCCGAACTCAAGAGGAAGTTTTTGCAATCGCGCGAAAGGCGCTGACGGATCTCGCCACGGCAAGTCTGGAAGATCGTATGGGCGAGGTGTTCATGCGCCGCCTGCGCACAATGGATGGCAAGGCAAAAGAGATCATCGCAAATGCCCTAAAGACGACCTCTGAGCCCGCAGTAATCCGCAGCGCATTTGACCTGCCAGCGGCGCAACGTGCGGCAATACAAAATGCGCTCAACGAGACCTTTTCGGCTGACGTTCACGTCCAGTTTGAGACTGCGCCGGACGTGATCAGCGGGATCGAACTCATCGCGAATGGGCAAAAAGTGGCATGGAGCATCGCAGATTATCTTGCGGCGCTGGATAAGGGCGTCGATGAACTTCTGAAAGAGAAGGACAAGCCTGAAACCAAGGTCGAACCTAAGCCTGAGGTCAAAGCCGAGCCTAAACCTGAGCCGACAGGCGTACAAACGCCTGAAGCCAAGGTCGAGCCCAAGCCTGAGGTCAATGTTGGCACTAAGCCCGAAGCAAAGAGCCAATGACTACAGAGCCTGAAAACTTGCATGGTGTCTTCGACCGCACATTCGCGGCCATGAAGCAGGGGCGGGAAGCGTTCACACCAACGCTGACACCACGGGAGGTGGGTAGAATCACGAGCATCGCTACCGGCATTGCCAAGGTATCGGGGCTCCCCAATGTGGGATTTGAGGAGCTGGTAAAGTTCCCCGGCGATGTGCTTGGCATTGCGTTTAACGTCGATGAGGACGAAATCGGTGTCGTGCTGCTGGGCGAGTACTGGCATTTGAATGCCGGTGACGAAGTTGAGCGCACCGGCCGGGTCATGGATGTGGGGGTGGGCGACGGATTGCTGGGGCGCGTCATCGACCCCCTTGGCCGACCCTTGGATGGCAACGGGCCGGTCGTTGCCAGCGGCCGCCTGCCGATAGAACGGCCGGCACCCCACATTATGGACCGTGCACCCGTCACGGTGCCTCTGCAGACCGGGCTCAAGGTCATTGATGCGCTTGTGCCGGTTGGGCGAGGTCAGCGCGAATTGATTCTTGGTGACCGCCAGACCGGCAAGACCGCCATTGCAATCGACACCATTCTCAACCAGCGCGATCAGAATGTGCTATGTGTTTACTGTGCCATCGGCCAACGCGCGTCCGCTGTCGCGAAGGCGGTGGCGACGTTTCGCGAAAGAGGCGCGATGGATTACACCGTCCTTGTCGTGACCGAGGGCAATGATCCGCCTGGTCTCGCCTTCATCGCGCCTTATGCTGCGACCAGCATCGCAGAGCATTTTATGGCAGCGGGCCGCGATGTGCTGATTGTTTACGACGATCTCACCCACCACGCCCGCGCCTATCGTGAGCTTTCCCTCCTTCTACGCAGGCCACCAGGACGCGAGGCATTTCCCGGGGACATCTTCTATATCCATTCGCGAATGCTTGAACGCGCCACCCATCTGCGCAAGGAGCTCGGCGGCGGCTCGCTGACCGCATTGCCGATTATAGAAACCGAAGCACAGGATATTTCCGCATATATT
>Ga0302320_10008538_pt1 | contig 22241 bp, 21 predicted proteins | sample Bog_T0_3_FD_202130 | JGI IMG/M metagenome (GOLD analysis project Ga0302320, IMG submission 202130) | Peat permafrost microbial communities from Stordalen Mire near Abisko, Sweden - Bog_T0_3 | ecosystem: Environmental > Terrestrial > Soil > Wetlands > Peat | place: Sweden: Abisko, Stordalen Mire...
TTTTCGAGGTCGGCGTTGGTAAGGAGTTTAGGCGGCACGTAGGTGCCAAGGGCGCTGATTTTGGCGCGGATGCAAGCGGGAGTGGACAATGAATGCTCCTGAGTGAGTTCTTAGATATGAGAACTCAGTATTTTGCAGGATTGGGAGAAGAATGTCTAACGGGCCGGGAGGAATCCGAACGAAATAAGCCAGGCACCGGGGGCCCACTGCACACGCAAGAGCCCGTTACCGTTGCTTCCTTCCGGACCTGGCGGGGTTGGCGAGAGTACGTCGCGTGAGACCGATGCCTGACCAATCATTCTAGCAAACATGCGCACCGCGCAAAGGGCTGGTGACTTTCGGTGCAAGAAATACTCGGTAAGGCCTTCCCTTCTGTAAGTACATGGCGAACAATAGCAGTTGAACAAGAAGCTGAGGCCCATGCCGCACGCCGCACCCCAACTCGACGTGATCCCGCTGCCGCAGGCGATCAATAAATACTTTGAGCTTTCGATTTATCTGCTGGTTTTAATGGGATTTGGCACGCTGGCGAGCACGGGCGGGCTCGGCTTGGCGACGATCTTGATAGTGGGAGCGGCGCTGGCGGGGCGCGGCTATCTTCTCTCGCAGCGGCGGCGCGTCGTAATTTCTGAGCGCTGGACCACGCCGCTGACCATCGCATACTTCCTTTTCTATGCGGGCGACTACCTGCTGCTTTCCCGCAGCTTTTTAACGGCGACAGTACACCTGGTGCTGTTCGCGGTAGTGGTGCGGACATTTTCGCTGCGCCGCGATCGCGACTACGTGATGCTCGCGATTCTGGCGTTTCTGATGGTGCTGGCTTCGGCCGTGCTTACCGTGGACAGCGTGTTTCTGTTTTTCTTTGCCGGGTTCATGCTGATGGCGGTGGCCACGTTCATCCTCATGGAGATGCGGCGGTCGGGGCGGGCGGCGAAGTTTCAGGCGCGGCATTCGAACGACATGCAGGAGCACCGCCATCTGGCTTTCTCGCTGGCGCGCGTGACGCCAACTCTGGTGGCGATGATGCTGGTGGGCGCAGCCGCGGTGTTCTTTCTTCTGCCCCGCATGTCGGCGGGCTACCTGGGCGGCTATTCGTTTGGCACGGATTTTTCTACCGGCTTCAGCGACCGCGTACAGTTGGGCCAGATCGGGAGGATCCAGCAGTCCGACGCGGTGGTGATGCACGTTCAGATTGACGGAGACAAGCGCGGCCAGTATGCGCTGCACTGGCGCGGCGTGGCGTTGGCCAATTTCGACGGCCGGAACTGGTCGAACCCGCGCGAGCAGATAGTGCTTCAGCCACAGGCTCCGGGAGAGTTCGCCATTCCATTTTTCAGTCAGGGATTGGCGCAGCCGCCGCTGAATCGCAGTCAACTGACGCCGGGGCTGAACCACATCATTCACTATCGCGTGCTGATGGAACCGATCGGCACCAACATTTTCTTTCTCGCTCCCTGGGCGCGGCGGGTGAGCGGAGCGTACCGCACGCTGGAGATCGACTCCGGCGGAGCGGTCTCGGATCTCGATAGCCTGCGCTCCGTGACGCTCTACGAAGCCGACTCCGACATTTCTGCGCCTTCTCCCGAGCAATTGCGCGGGGCGGGAGACTATCTTCCGCCGATTGCCCTCGGCTACTTGCAATTGCCGGGACTCGATCCGCGCATTCCGCGGCTGGCGGCGCAGATCACGAGTTCCGCCGCCAATAGTTACGATAAGGCGGTCGCGCTGGAAAGATATTTGAAGACACATTACCCCTACACTCTGCAGTTGCCGCGGGCGCCGGTGGCCGATCCGCTGGCCGATTTTCTGTTCACGCGCAAGCAGGGTCACTGCGAATACTTCGCGTCTTCGATGGCGGTGATGCTGCGCACGCTGCGCATTCCCTCGCGCGTGGTCAACGGCTTTCGCAGCGATGAGTTCAACGACGTCACCGGCAACTACGTCGTCCGCGCCAGGAACGCGCATGCCTGGGTGGAAGCGTACTTCCCCGGCTATGGCTGGGTCACCTTTGATCCCACGCCCGGCGGGGCCGTGGGGTCACCGCAAGGCTGGGGGCGGGCGATGTTGTATTTGGATGCAGCGTCGTCGTTCTGGCGGGAGTGGGTGGTCAGCTATGACGCTTCGCACCAGAACATTTTAGGGCAGACGGTGCTGAGCGGCACGCGCAGTTCCGTAGAGCGGGCCCGCCTGTGGGCGCGGTTGCGATACGCGCGCCTGATGAATTTGGTGCAGAAGAGCCAGCGGCGTGCCGAGCGCGCGCCAGTGTCGTGGTTGGGCGCGAGCGTGGTGGTCGCCTGTCTGTTGTTGGCGCTGGCCAATGCGGCGCGGATTGCCCGCATGATTCGTGTGCGGCGGCTGCAAGCGCATCCCGAGCGGTCGCCGGATCAGGCGGCCGCGATGTGGTACGGAAAAATGGCGCGACGATTGGCGCGGCGTGGGGTGAAGAAGTCCGCGGCGCAGACCGCACAGGAATTTGTGGGCATCATCGAAGATGAGCGATTGCGCACGCAGGTCGCACGATTCACAGACGCGTACGAATCGGCGCGGTTCGGAAATTCTGCGGACGACGCGCTGCGGCTGCCGGAGCTGTACGAAGAAGTAGAGTTGGCGACAAAAAAATAGTCTTCTCCTTGGGCCAGGAGGCTCGAATCCGCGCCCCCCCTAGAAGTGCCAGATCACGCCGCCGCCCACGAAGTAGTTATGCTGGCGGGTCTTGCCGGTATCAGCCAGCGGGAAGTCGGGTTCGCCGGACCAGAAGTCCCGGACCTCGCCACGAAATCCGAAGCGGCTGAAGCGGTGCAAAAAAGGATTTACGTCCAACCCGAATCCGCCTTGCAAAACGCCCGAAGTCGAAGAACCGCCGGGGTTCGACCCGTAGTAGAGCAGGTTCTTATTTTCGCTAAAATGCGCGAAGCCTCCACCCACGCTCACCCAGGGGGAAACTGCGGTCCCCGGAAACAAATTCAAGCGAAACGAGGGCGCGACGAAAATCTGTTGGTAATCTTTGGGCACGACGTCGCCGGAGTTGAGGTCCTCATCCAGATTGAAGACCGCCGGCACTTCACCCGAGATGGAATAGATAGATGTGCCAAAGAGCCGCCGCGAATAGTTCACCTCGAAGGTAAGCCCTTTGCCCGAGCGGACCAGATTGTTGGGCGCGGTCGCGCCAAGAATGCCCTGATCGCTGATGAAGGTGCGGCCAATAATGCCAGTCAATTGATTGCGCTCGTCCTGGGCAGCTGCCGAGACGCCAAGAACGCATATCGTTACTGCCAGGACTGCGATGATGGCCGGTTTCCCAGACATTTCCCCCTCCAGGACGCGGGACTTACAGGTTTCTTCGGTAAGGTTCAGCCTAGCACGAACCGTAAAGTTTTCATCCACAGGATGCTGCCTTCCGTGGTGCCTATAGTCACTTGGTAGGCGGATGCTGCGAGCGGGATGAATGGAGATGTGGGGCCGCTGGCCGGAGGGGTTCGCCAGGAAATGTTAAAATAGTGAGACTGCATGGCCTTGAAGAACCCCACTATCTCCCGTACCAGCGAAAAACCCGCCCGCTCCACGCAGGAAAGCCGCGCTCAGCATGCGCGTCCACAAAAAGTCGGATTCGTCAGCCTGGGATGCCCCAAGAACCTGGTCGATAGCGAAGTGATGATGGGCCTTTTGGCGCGGGCCGGAGCTGAACTCTCGCCGCGCGCCGAAGACGCCGACGTGATCGTAGTGAATACCTGTTCCTTCATCGAGAGCGCGCAGCAGGAGTCGGTGAATACGATTCTGGAGATGGCTGCGCACAAGACCGGGGGACGGGCGAAAAAGCTGGTGGTTGCAGGCTGCCTGGTCGAACGCTATCGCGATGAGATTCTCCGGCGCATTCCGGAAGTGGATGCGGTGGTGGGGACTGGGGAGTTGGAAAACATTCTGGCGGCAACTGGAATAGCCCCGGCTCTGCCGCGCAGTGATTCGCCTTTCGTCGTGCTGCCGTCGCGGGCCGAAGGCGACGCCCGCGCCGCGCAGGGACGATTCTCGCGCGGGCAATGGGACGGCGCGATCGCCGATCTGCCGAATTATCTTTATGACGACGAGACGCCGCGCATTCTGGCCACGGCAAAATCCACGGCTTATATCAAGATCGCGGAGGGATGCGACCATCCCTGCACGTTCTGCATTATTCCGCAGTTGCGCGGCAAGTTTCGCTCGCGGCGCTTCGAATCCGTAATCGCTGAAGCCGAGCGCCTGGCCCAGGTTGGCGTGCGCGAGATCACTTTGATTGGACAGGACACAACCTGCTACGGAGAAGATTTTGGATTGAAGGACGGGCTGGCGCTATTGCTCGAGAAGTTGGCCAAGATCGACGACCTGCGCTGGATCCGCTTTCTCTATGCCTATCCCAACAAGATCACGGGCAAGCTGCTGGACACCATCGCATCCTCCGAAAAAATCTGCTCGTACATGGATGTACCGCTGCAACATGCCTCTGCGCCAGTGCTGAAACGCATGAAGCGAGGTGGCGGAGCGGATGTGTTTCTGCGGTCGATCGTCAAGATGCGGCACGCCGTTCCCAACCTGACTTTGCGCACATCGTTCATCGTCGGCTTTCCCGGGGAGACCGAGCACGAGTTTGAAGAACTCTGCGAATTTGTGCGCGAGGCCCAATTCGACTGGATGGGAACGTTCTCCTATTCCGACCAGGAAGGCGCGGACGCCTACGGATTGGATAAGAAGCTTTCGGTGCGCGAGATCGAGCAGCGCCGCAAACATTTGATGGGAATCCAGCGGCGGATCAGCAAGAAGAAAAAGAAGGCGCTGGTGGGGCAGGAGTTCGACCTGCTGCTCGAAGGCACCTCGGAAGAGACTGACTTGCTCATGGAAGGCCGCACTGCGATGCATGCCCCGGAGATTGACGGCAAGGTCTTCGTGAACGACTTTCCGGAAGACGCGAAGCCCCAGCCAGGTGCATTCTATCGCTGCCAGATCACCGAAGCGCACGACTATGACCTGGTGGCGAAGATCGTGTAGCGCAGGTTCGCGCTGAAGTTTTTTGCCTGATTTGGCGGAACCTGAAACATTTCCTGACCATGCCTCGAAAGCGTGCTCTCAAACTTCGCTGCCCCATCTGCAAAAAAGTCGTGAAGAGCGGCGATGCCGAGTTCCCCTTCTGCAGCGACCGCTGCCGCGCCATCGACCTGGGCAAGTGGGCCAGCGGAGCCTATGTGATTCCCTCGCCGATGACGGATGAAGACGAGCCGATCCGCGCAAGCAAGCCCGAAGACCAGGATGAAGAATCGTGAAGGATAAGACCGCATGAAATCCGCCACGCTCGACCAAACCCCGCCGTGGGCCACGCTGGTCGCCACATTCTTCGGCATCGGCCGCATGCGGCCTGGGCCCGGCACCTGGGGATCGGCAGTCGCAGTCTTGTTGTGGGCAGCCTGTGCTTACAGTCTTGCGCCTTCCCTGCGAACGCCTGTCGCCATCACGCTGGCTGTGGTGGTCACGCTCATCGGCATTCCCGCAGCCACGCAGGTGGCGCGTGGCTCGGGCAAGCAAGATCCGCAATTTGTGGTGATCGATGAGGTCGCAGGTCAGCTCATCGCTCTCATCGCCGTGCCGCTGGCTTGGAAATCTTTTCTGGCGGGCTTTATACTTTTCCGTGGGTTCGATATCATCAAGCCTCCCCCAGTGCGGCAATTGGAAGCCCTGCCCGAAGGCGCCGGGATTGTGCTGGACGATGTGGCCGCCGGCCTGTACGCTCTCGGAGTTGTGCATCTCTTTCTGCATTTTGGTCTACTAAAGTAGTGCGAGTGTTTTCCTCATGGGATTTTCCGACCGCATTCTGGGCAAGAAAAACGTGAACGGCGGACCGCACATCGAGTCCGTCTCGCCGCTGCTGGCGCTGGCCGGGGGCGAGATCCGCATTGCCGGGTCGGGCTTGCGTTCGCAGCACTGGCAGCGTCCGCGCGTGCAGTTCGGCGATGTCGAGGGTGGAGTGGTCATCGGGTCGGATTCCTTTCTGGTTGCTCGCGTCCCGCAAGGCGCGAGTTCCGGCCCGGTCGTGGTCGCCGCCGACGGGCATGTCAGCAACGCGCATACCGTAAAGGTGGCCGTCCCCATTGCCGAGAATCTGCATCCCGTAACCAATCCTGCGCTCGACGCCCAGGGGAATATCTACGCGACTTTTTCCGGCACGCGAGGCCAGAAGGTTCCCGTCGGAATCTTTAAGATCGACACCAATTATGCGATGAAACCGTTCGTCGGCGAAATGATGAATGCGACATCGCTGGCCTTCGACCGCGCCGGCCAGCTGTATGTTTCCTCGCGCCACGACGGCGCCGTCTATCGTGTGGCTCCCAGCGGAGTGATCACCACCTATGCCGAGGGCATGGGCATCGCCACTGGAATCGCGTTCGACCGGAATCAGAATCTTTATGTAGGCGACCGCAGCGGCACCATCTTCAAGATTGGCCGCGACCAGCAGGTGTTCGTCTTCGCCACTCTGGAGCCGAGCGTTTCCGCCTACCATCTCGCTTTCAGTCCGCAGGGCGATTTGTTTGTGACCGGGCCTACCACTTCGAGCTTTGACGCCGTGCACCGCATCGATCCGCAGGGAACCGTGCACACTTTTTACCGCGGCCTGGGACGCCCGCAGGGCCTGGCGTTTGATGCGGATGGCAATCTCTACGTGGCGGCTTCACTCGCCGGCAGGCGCGGCATCGTGAAGATCACTCCTGCCAGCGAGGCGAGTCTCGAAGTCGCCGGCCACGGATTGGTAGGGCTCGCCTTTGCCCCGGGACGCAGCGTGATTCTGGCCACGACGGACGCGGTGCATCATCTCTCCTGGAATATTCCCGGACTGCCGCTGCTGCCGGAGTAGCTGAAAGCAGTTCTCAGTTCTCCGTTCTCAGAAAAAGCAAAACCTGCGGCTAGGCGGTTGTCAATACTTTCGGATCTACAATTTGCGGTTCCAGGCTGGGTTTTTCCGAGAACCGAGAACTGAGAACTGCCCTTTTCATTTACACTTCTAGCCGTGAACGCTGAAATCATTGCGGTTGGCTCCGAGCTGTTGACCCCCTTCCGCATGGATACGAATTCTCTCTATCTCACCGAGCAGATCAATCAACTGGGCGTTGAAGTGGTCTTCAAATGCGTGGTGGGAGACGATCTCAGGCGCCTGGTTGCGGCCGCGCAGCACGCGCTGTTTCGCTCGGAGATCGTAATCTTCAGCGGCGGCCTTGGGCCCACCGAAGATGACCTTACCCGCGAAGCCGTGGCCGAGGCGTTAGGCGTTGCTCTGCAGCGCGATGAAGAAGTTCTCGCCGGCATCGAGCGGCGATTCGCTGCGCGCGGCTGGAAAATGTCGGCGAACAATGCCAAGCAGGCGGACGTGCTCGAAGGCGCCGTCGTTCTGCCCAACGCCAACGGCACCGCGCCGGGGCAATGGCTGAGCGGCAAGTTCGACGGACGCGAGCGCATAGTAATTCTTTTGCCCGGGCCTCCGCACGAGCTGAAAGCTTTGTTTGAAGCGGAGTGCCGCGAGCGGCTGCGGGCCAAGTTGCCACGTGCATTCATTGCCACTCGCGTGTTGAAAGTGGCGATGCTGGGCGAGTCTCTCGTCGATGCCCGGGTGGCACCCATTTACAAAAGATTTAGCCAGGTGCAAACCACCATTCTGGCCGGCGCGGGAGAAATCCAATTGCATTTCAAATCGCGCGCCCAGACCATGGAAGCGGCGCAGGCGCGCGTAGACGAAGCCGCCGACGCGGTCGAGGAAGAACTCGACGACGCCGTGTACTCGCGCAACGGCGAGTCGCTGGAACAAATCGTTGGCTACTGGCTGCAAATGCGCAACGCCACGCTGGCGGTCGCAGAATCGTGCACCGGAGGTTTGCTGGGGGAACGCATCACATCGGTTGCCGGCAGTTCGCGCTACTTCGCCGGCGGCGCCATCGTTTACTCCAACGCGCTCAAGACCGAATTGGCGGGAGTTCCCGCCGACATGATCGAGCGCCACGGCGCTGTGAGCCGCGAAGCCGCGGCCGCGCTGGCGGAGGGCATCCGCTACCGTTGCGAGGCAACTCTCGGAATCGGCATCACTGGCGTGGCCGGTCCGGGCGGTGGAACCCCGGAGAAGCCCGTGGGATTGGTGTTCCATGCTCTGGCCAGCGACAGCGGGACGGAAGTGATCGAGCGCAACTTCCCCGGCGACCGCAAACGCATTCGCTGGTTCGCGACCACGCTGGCGCTGGACATGGTGCGCAGGAAGTTAATGTGAACAGGAGCTTTTAGCTATTAGCTCTTGGCTCTTAGCTTGGGTCCCTTTGTTCACGGCTTCAACTTCTACGCGCACCGAGGGAGGAAGGCAGCCTTTTTCCGCAGAACGTTCAAACTAAAGGCTAAGAGCCAACCGCTCAGAGCTTCTTATGCGCCTTTTCGTAGCACTCGATATCGACGACGCCGTACGCGTTCGCCTTGCCCGCTTCCTCGAGGGCGTGCGCGAATTTGCTCCCGATGCCCGCTGGGTTCGCCCTGAGTCGTTGCATGTCACCCTGAAGTTCATCGGAGAGAAAGCCGATGGCGATGCCGAGCAGATCAAGCAGGCTCTGGCGGCGATCGACGCTGACTCGTTCGAACTCAACTTTCGCGGCTATGGATTCTTTCCGAGCGCTCGTGCTCCGCGCGTGTTTTGGATTGGAAGCGAAGGAGGACCGAAGCTGACTTCTCTGGCAGCAACGGTGGATAAGACTCTGGCGCAACTCGGCATCCGGAAAGAAGAACACGCATTCAACGCTCATTTGACTCTGGCGCGAGGCGGAAGAGGATCGGGCGCGCCACACAAACAAAACGGCGACGCTCCCAATCGCAGCTTTCAGAGCCTGCAGGAAAAACTGGCCGCTCTGCCTGAACCGGAATTTGGTACCATGACCGCCCGCGAGTTTTTCTTGTACCAGAGCCAGCTTTCGCCGGGCGGATCGAAGTACACGAAGCTAGCGGCTTTCGCGTTACGATAGCGCGTCGAACGAAACTTGCACCTAGTGCCAACGCTTCTCACCATCGCCGTCGTCAGCTACCTGCTGGGGTCGCTCCCTTTCGGATATCTGCTGGTCCGCATCTTTCGCGGCGAAGACGTTCGGACGAGCGGCAGCGGAAATATCGGGGCCACGAATGTCTCCCGCAAATCGCCGGTGCTGGGAGCTTTGACCTTGCTGCTCGACGCGCTGAAAGGAACCGCGGCTGTGGCCTTGTCCTACAAGCTGGCCGATCGCACAACTCCCATTCCCACCTACGAACAGTTGGCGCTGGCGGCGCTATTCGCCGTGATTGGCCACATGTTTCCGGTATGGCTGAAGTTCCGCGGCGGCAAGGGCGTCGCCACGGCCCTGGGATCGTTCGTCGTGATCGCCCCGAAAGCGGTGCTGGTGGCGGCGCTGATCTTCGTTGCTGTGGTCGCAATCTCCCGCCGCGTCTCGCTGGGGTCGATTGTTGCCGTCGCCGGTTTCCCGGTTGCGGCATGGATCATCGGCCGATCTTACGTTCCTCCCGTCGCGCTGGATATGATGGCGCTAGCTTCCCTGCTTATCATTGCGCGCCACCATGAAAACATCCGCCGCCTGCTGGCCGGAACCGAAAGCCGCATCGGAGCCAAGCGCGCATGAGCCAGATCGCAATCATCGGCGCGGGCGCCTGGGGCACGGCGTTGTCCATTGTTCTCGGGCGCAAAGAAACTCATCAAGTGCGGCTCTGGGCCCACGAAAAGGAAGTCTGCGACAGCATCGCAGCGAGCCGGGTGAACGAGAAGTTTCTTCCCGGCCAACCAATTCCAGCTTGCGTTACCGCATGCAACGATCTTGCGCAAGCTCTTGAAGCTGCCGAAATTGTGGTGAGCGTTATGCCCTCGCAGCATTGCCGCAGCCTGTTCGAGATGATGCGGTCATACCTGTGCGCCGAGACGCTGATCGTCAGCGCCACCAAGGGGCTGGAAGAGAAATCGCTGTTGCGCATGACCGAGGTGATCGCGCAGGTCATCCAGAGCATCGGCCTGCCGGTGCCGCGAATTGGCGCGCTCAGCGGCCCTTCGTTCGCCTTGGAAGCGGCGCGCGGAGACCCTACGGCGATTGCCATCGCCTCCCAGGACAAGGAGTTGGCCCGCGCCGTGCAGCGAGAGTTCAGCCACGCCAGTTTTCGCGTCTACACGAACGAGGACCCGATCGGCGTGGAACTGGGCGGCGCTTTGAAGAACACCATCGCCATCGCCGCCGGAGTTTGCGCGGGCCTCGGCCTCGGCCACAACTCCATAGCGGCCCTCATCACGCGGGGCTTGGCCGAGATGACGCGCCTGGTCGTCGCGTGCGGGGGCAGAGCGGAAACCATGGCGGGCCTCGCCGGCCTTGGCGACCTTGTGCTCACCTGTACGGGCGGCCTGTCGCGCAATCGTAGCGTAGGCGTGGAGCTTGGCCGGGGACGCAAGCTGCCTGAGATTCTCGCAGCCATGCATGGAGCTGTGGCAGAAGGAGTTTTCACCACGACCGCTGCGATCGGCCTGGCGCGCGCCCGCGGGGTCGAGATGCCCATCACCGAGCAGATGTATGCCATCCTGCACCGGGGCAAGGCCCCGCGGGAAGCGATTCACGAACTGATGACCCGCAGCAGCAAGAGCGAAGTCTTGCGGACTTGAAGTCGGCGGGTTGCGATGCGTTTGCTTGCCAAACCCGTGCCAGACGCCTGTTTCGCGTGGTACTTTCGTAATGGAGACGCCTGCGGTTTTCGGTCCCACACGCCCCTGCCACATTAAAATCTTATAGATACCCGTGAACTCTGCCGCCACTTCGATCGACGGCGCTTCCGCATCGCATCCGGGGAGCGACCTGCCGCCCGCCGCGCTCCATCCCGCGCGCATTCCCATCTTGTACGTAATCCTGGGCGTGCTTCTCGTGATCAGCATCGTTCCCATGTACTTCTATTCGGCGCAGGTGGAGGCCATTAACCGCGACCGCCTGAAGACCAACGAGATGCTGCTCCAGAATACGGTGACGCGGTCGCTGGCTGACGATCTCTCCCAGCACGAGCGTTCCCTGCGCATGATGCTGGCTAATCTTTCCTCGGCGATTCAAGTGGCCAGCGGCGGTGACATCGGCACGAAGAACATCGAAGCCCCGGAGTTGCGCGCGCTGCTGGAAAACTTCGTCTCTTCCTCCGACGAAGTGGCATACGCTACGTTGCTGAACTCAGATGCCAAGGGAATCTCCGCGGGACGAATTGCCCCCGACGCTTTCCTGCAGCGCGAACTGCAACACGCCTACGATGCCGCCCGCGATGGCCGCGCCTATAACGGGCAGGCGCTGCAGATCGAAGACGGCAAGTCGGCGCGCACCGTGGTGCTGGTAAGCAGTCCGGTAAGCTATGGCGGACGTTTTCTCGGGATGGTCGGCGCAGTGGTCGACCTGCAATTCTTAATTCGACGCCTGCACGAAGTGAGCGGTGGCGGCCTGATCCCCTATGTCGTGGATGCTCAGGGACGGCTCGTGGCCGGAGGTACCGCACAATATGTGACTGGCCAGGACATGATGAACCTGGACATCGTTCGCAATTTTGTCAACGAAGGCAACAAGGCGCAACTGGCCGCCACCAAGGAATTCGCCGTGCGTGAGGGCAGAAGTGACGTGGAGATGCTCGGCACCTACAGCCCGGTCACCGCGCTCGACTGGGCCGTAGTGGTGCAGAAGCCGCAGCGTGAAGCCTATCGCGGAGTCTTCGAAATGCAGCGCACCGCCAGGCTGTTGGCATTGATGGCCGTGCTGTTGAGCATCGGCGTAAGTATTTTCGCCGCGCGCCGGATCACCAACCCGCTACAGATTCTGACGCAATCGGGACGCGCCCTGGCGCGCGGAGATTTTTCGCAGCGTGTACACTTGCGCAGCCGTACCGAGATCGGCGAACTGGCCGAGACTTTCAACACCATGTCGCGGGAACTGGAACAATTCGTCGAAGACCTGAGGCGGGCCGCGGATGAAAATCGCGCCCTGTTTCTGGGCTCCATCCAGATGCTGGCCGGCGCGGTCGACGAAAAAGATCCCTACACTCGCGGCCACTCCGACCGCGTCACGCGCTACTCGCTGATGCTGGCCGCAGAACTGAATCTGGATGCGACCTTCATGGAAACGCTCCGGATTTCCGCGCAGCTTCACGACGTGGGCAAGATCGGCATCGAAGACCGCATCCTTAAAAAGCCCGGCGCATTAACCGCCGAGGAATTTGAGGTCATGAAGACCCATACGACGAAAGGCGCCAACATTCTGCGCCCGGTAACTCAGCTCGCGGAAATGCTTCCCGGTATCGAGCTGCATCACGAAGCGCTTGACGGCCGCGGCTATCCTTACGGACTCAAGGGCGATCAAATTCCGCTCCTGGCACGGCTGATCGCGGTTGCCGATACCTTCGACGCGCTGACCACCAATCGTCCCTATCAAACTGCACACACTCCCGAAGAGGCCTTGAAAATCATTCAGAATCTCGCGGGCAAGCGGCTCGATCCCGAGGCAGTCGCCGCTCTGATGGCGGTGTACGAACGCGGTGAGATTCGCATTCAACGCATCTCGATTAAAAAAGCCGCCGCCGCGGATGCAACCGCGAACGTTGCACGGCCTGAGGCAAGCGCCCCCACACAGCCCGCGGTCGAACCCGCCCTGGAACGAACCCGCGTCTAGCTCCGTGTAGTGCCGCTCTGTGTAGCGCCGCCGTCCCGGCGGCAGTCGCGGGAGCGTCTCGCTCCCGCCCCTGACCGCTATAATCAAGCTTAGGATTTCTTCATGATTCAAACCTTGTTCGGCAGCACCGAAGAAAAGAAAACCGGATTCTTCGAGCGCATGAAGCAGGCGGTCACGCGCACCCGGGAAAATCTCGCCGAGCGCATCGAAGAGGTCGTTTCTTTGGGCAAGGAAATCGACCGCAACACGCTCGACGACCTCGAGGCCACGCTGATCGCCGCCGATCTCGGCAACACGACCACCCAGGAAGTACTGGGCAAGCTGCGTGACAAAGCCGACCGCAAACAGATCAAAGATGTGCAGGAACTCAAGCGGCTGCTGAAAGAAGAATTGCTGGCGATTTTGAATACGGCCAATACTCACCCGCCGCGACGCGTCGAGGGCACGCCCGAAGTGATTCTCGTGGTCGGCGTGAACGGAACGGGCAAGACTACGACGATCGGCAAGCTGGCGCAGGTGTTTCGCTCCAATGGCAAGAGCGTGCTGTTGTGCGCGGCCGATACTTTCCGCGCGGCCGCCATCGACCAACTGGAAATCTGGGGACAGCGCACCGGCACGGAAGTGATCAAGACCAAGCCCGGCGGCGATCCTGCAGCCGTGTTGTTTGACGCGCTACAGGCCGCAAGTGCGCGCCATACCGACTACGTAATCATCGACACCGCGGGCCGCCTGCACACTAAAACCAGTCTCATGTCCGAACTGGAGAAGATGCGGCGCACCGCGCAGCGCATTATTCCCGGCGCGCCCCACGAAACTCTTTTGGTGATGGACGCGACCACGGGGCAGAATGGTTTGCAACAGGCGCGCTTGTTCACCGAGTCGGCGGGCGTCACCGGAATCGTGCTCACCAAACTTGACGGCACCGCGAAAGGCGGAGTGGTGGTCGCCATCTCGCGCCAGTTGGGGCTGCCGGTGCGGTTTGTCGGCGTGGGCGAGAAAGTTGGCGACCTGTTACCCTTCGATCCCAAGGAATTTGTCGATTCGCTGTTCGAATAAAACTTCTTCACCACGGAGACACGGAGGCACGGAGAAGACCAAGCAGAGAAATCTCCGTGACCCTGTGTCTCCGTGGTGGATTCGTATGTCCCGTCTTCCAGCATGCCAGACCAGTCTACTGACGAACAGTTCCTGCGCCGCGCGCTTGACCTGGCGCGCCAAGGCGTCGGGCTGGCATCCCCCAATCCTCACGTTGGCGCTGTCATTGTCGACCCGCATGGCACCATCGTGGGCACGGGGGTTTACACCTACGACGGCGTGAAGCACGCCGAAGTGCTCGCTCTTGCGCAAGCCGGCGACAAAGCCCGCGGCGGCACGCTCTATATCAATCTCGAACCGCACTCGCATCAGGGCCGTACGCCGCCCTGCACCGACGCATTAGTCGCCGCAGGAATTAGCCGCGTCGTTGCGTCCGTGCCCGATCCCAATCCCAAGGTCAGCGGACGCGGCTTCGAGAAGTTGCGCTCCGCTGGCGTTGTGGTAGAAGTCGGCGGACTGGAAGCGGAAGCCCGGCGCCTGAACGAAACTTTCGCACGCTACATTCGCAGCGGTGTTCCGCTGGTGACCCTGAAGAGTGCGATGACGCTGGACGGCAAGATCGCTCCGCCACCAACTGCATCGTCGAACCCTTCTCCGGGAACTCCCGTCGGAGGCTGGATTACCGGCGAAGCCGCGCGCGCCCACGTGCAGCAACAGCGCCATGAAAGCGATGCCATTCTTGTAGGAGTCGGCACGATTCTGGCTGACGATCCCTTGCTCACCGATCGTAGCGGGAATCCACGGCGCCGCCCGCTACTGCGCGTGGTTCTGGATTCGCATCTGCGACTTCCCCTGGAATCGCGTTTGGTGCAGAGCGCCGCGAATGATGTGCTGGTTTTCTGTTCTTCCGCCGAGGAAAAGAAAAAACATGAACTAGAATCGCGAGGCATTCGGGTGGAGCAACTCTCGCCGGACGCGCAGGCGCGTCCTGATATTCATCAAGCTCTGCGACGCCTGGGACAACTTGAAATCACCAGCCTGATGATCGAAGGTGGGTCCGCCGTAAACGGCATGATGCTCGCCTCGGGAGTCGTCGACAAAGTTTTCTTGTATTACGCGCCGACGATTCTCGGTGCCGGATCGGTACCATTCGCCTCCGGCGCGAGTTTCCGTCACGATGGAGTGGCTTCGAGACTGAACCAGATTCACCTGCATCGTTTCGGAGAAGATATCGCAATCGAGGGATATCTGCGCGATCCTTACGAGTCGTGAGCGTTCGCGCGCAATGCTCGCTCACTTGCCGCCCGTCGTCAGTTTCAAATTATCGAAGACGCACTGAAATCCTCCGCCCTCCGACGCGGCGCACATGATCCCGACCTCCGCCGAAGCCGAAGGAACCAGGTAGCCCATGCGTACCGAAGTAAAGTTCTTTCCGTCGGCGGAACAAAGCGTCTCGAGAGAATCAGGTTTACGCACCACTCTCCACCAAACCGGCCCGCTCGTAACCAGATCGTTCATGGTCGACCAGTCGGAAAAATCGTGGGTAAAGACCACGCTGGCGTGGCGGGCGTTGTCGAAGAATTCCGTTCCGCACTTCACCCAGTTCTGGGCGTCGATGCGGACCATCAGCCCCGCCTGGTCGTAGAGCGCGGCGTACTGGCCGTCGACTCGGGCCTCGAAAGTAAAATCACCGCTCACCCGCAGATGAAAGAAGTGCCCGTTGTCGGTGATGTATCCGTAAAATGTTTTGCGCCAGAAATCCGTCTTGGGACGCGCCCGCACGATAAGCTTGTTACCGGAGACCGTGGCCGATGCCGGCTCGTTGAGCCACTTCATACGGCCGATCGGATCGCTTGCTGGCGGCGAGTCAGCGGCCAGAAGTGTGGACTGAAAAAGCTTCTCGCCGAAAAATGCTGCGCCGGTTAGAGTAAGCATTTGGGTGGTGAACTGGCGACGACTTGCATCGTGCATCATCATGGCTCCTTCGCAACGCTGCGCTGGCAAACCTGCTCCGGCACACAAGATACTCGCTTCGCTCTGAGGGCGGCGACAAATATTTCGGCCCGTATTTTTGTAGCTCCGTAGCGGGTTTATGATGTTTCGTTACTAAAGAAGAGGCTTTCATGTTTACCGGAATCGTTGAAGAAGTAGGTTGCGTCGCCCGCATCGAACAACGCGGCCAGAATCGCCGCATCACCGTCACCGCCGCGCATGTGCCCCAAGAACTGAAAAGCGGAGACAGCGTTTCAGTCAGCGGCGTCTGCCTTACCGCGCTCGACATTAAGCCGGGCTCGTTCTGCGCCGATCTGGCGCCTGAAACCTGGCTGCGCACTTCGTTCTCGCGCCTGCACGAAGGTGCCCAGGTCAACCTCGAACTGCCCATGAAAGCCGACGGCCGCTTCGGCGGCCACATCGTGCAAGGCCACGTGGATGGCGTGGGCAAGCTCCTCGCTCTGCAGCGCATCGAAGACTCTGGAAATTTCTGGCTGCGCATCGAATTGCCCCGCGAGGTGGAGAAATATACCGTCCACAAAGGCTCGATCTCGATCGAAGGCATCAGCCTCACGGTGGCGAAACTCGAAGGCAGCGACTGTACCGTCGCCATCATTCCGCACACGGTCGAAATGACAAACCTCAATTCTCTGCAGCCTGGCGATGCCGTGAATCTTGAAGCCGACCTGATCGCGAAGTATGTCGAAAAGATGATGAGTGGCGAACCGGGCGGGAGTACGCTCACTATGGAAGAGCTGGTGCGGCAGGGATTCTGAAGCAGTAGCCAGCGCTTCGCTGTGGGCGCAGATTTGCCCTGACAGATTCGCCATGACAGAAGCCAAGCCCGAGCCGGGGAAGATCAGGGAGAAAGTCGCAGCCAAACAGTTTGGCCTGTGCGCCGACTGCATCCACGCGCGCCTGCTGCAATCCGATCGCGGCTCGACGTTCCTGCAGTGCCAGCTTGCGTTTTCCGATCCGCAATTTGAAAAATATCCGCGGCTGCCCGTGCTCCACTGCATCGGCTACACCACGCGCTAGGGGCCGCACGGAGTGTCCGACGCTTCGATCTTGAGTTCGTCCAGTTCCAAAAACTCCTGCACGATCGGCTCCATGCATTTTTCCATCTCCGCGTAGGTGCCGAAGAAGATCGACTTCCCTTCATAAAGAAACACGACGCGGTCGGCCAGCTTTTGCGCGAGGCGCATGTCGTGCGTAACCACAATGCTGGTCAGGCCGAGTTGTATTTTCAGCCGCTTGATGAGATCGCCGAGCAACTGCGCCATCAGCGGATCGACCATGGTAGTAGGCTCGTCATAGAGAACGCACTCCGGCCGCGCCGCCAGCGCCCGCGCAATCGCCACCGAGCGCTTCATCCCGGTCGACAGATCGGAGGGCAGCAGATCGCGCATCTCCTGCACGCCCACCATCTTCAGCAATCCGTCGACGATCTCGTAGATCTGCGCTTCGTTCAGTCCTCCGCTCTCGCGCAGGGGAAAAGCCACATTCTCACCTACGCTGAGCGAGTCGAAGAGCGCTCCATTCTGGAAGACCATGGTGACTTTTTTTCGGATGCCTTCCATCTGCACTTCAGAAAAATGCGTCACGTCCTCGCCCGCGACGATCACCTCGCCGGAATCCGCCTTCAGAAAGCCCATCAGCAGGCCCAGCGAAACCGACTTGCCTACCCCGCTGCGCCCCAGGATGCACACCGTTTCGCCGGGCATGACGTTGAAGCTGACGCGGTCGAGCACTTTCTTTTCGCCGAAGGCCTTAGAGACTTCGCGGAACTCAATGTAGGGATGTTGGGCTGAGTCGGGCATCAGTGGGCTCCCGAAATTTCCTCGGGCGTATTCAGGTTGCGAAACAGAGCGGGCGAAAAGCCGGCGGCTTCAAACTCCTCCTGCTCAATCACGCGGGTCCGGGCTTCCTCGAACAATCGGTCTATTCTATTTCGTCCCGCCCGCAGCGCGTTTTCTGCCACGTCCGCAAACTCGCGGCGATAGACCGCGCACAACGGCTGCCGGGTCCCATCGCTGCGCGGAACGATCACAGCTGCCTCGGGCGCCTTGCGCGCCTGACTAATCAGGTACTGCAAAAATGCCCACGAGACAAACGGCGTGTCCACGGCCAGCATCAAATTGAGTTCCGTCAACGAGGACTGCAACGCGGCGTGGATTCCGCCCAGCGGTCCGCAATCGCAGAATATATCTTCCACCACCGGGGCAAACGGCGCAAACTTCTCCGGACCGCCCACGATGCGCACGTTTGGAGTGACCGAGCGCGCCACGTCGAGCGCCCGCGCCAGCAGCGTGCGGCCAGCGTACTCGACCAACGCCTTGTCCGCGCCCATGCGGGTGCTCTTTCCGCCAGCGAGAATGAAGGCAGTCACATCCGGCGAGCCGTCCATGGGGCGATGATACACGGACATGGGCCCGGGTTTTCCCTTTCGGGACTTCGGACTGCCGAGGCTCAATGACCCGCCAGCCGCAAAACGGCCAAAAGCAAAACTAGGCCAGCCGCCCCTCAGTAACCCCTGCCGCTAAGGGCGATGACCTGCGGCTTGGAGGAGGCGCTGTCGTTGATCTCGACCGTGCCCGACATTTCTCCCGTGCCCTTGGGCGAAAACGTGATGCTGATCTTGCAACTGGCTTTGGCGGCGACGCTTTTGCCGCAGGTTGAGGTTTCGCCGAACTCGCCCGTCGTCTTGATCGACGCGATGGAGAGAGACGCTTTTCCCTCGTTGGCTAGCGTGACAGTCTGGGGCGGGCTCGTGGTGCCGTGCTTCTGATTGGCGAAGCTCAACAGCGAGACAGGGGAGAACTTCACGGTGCCGGTATTGAGCAGAACATATTCGCCCGTGCTACTAAGTCCGTCGGCGAAGGTGACGTCGAGCTTGTGGTCGCCGTTGAAGTCTGCCAAGGCCAAACCCTGTGGGAAGGAGTTAGACGCCACCGGGTAGGAGATTTCGGGGCTGCCGAAGGTGCCGTCTCCTTTGCCGGGGAAGATATAGACCGCGCTGTAATTAGTGTTATTAGGGTTAACCGTCGGAGCGGCTACAAGATCCGGAATACCATCGCCGTTCATATCCCCGACAGCCACGGTCACGGAAGAGGTGGCCGCGGGAAAGTCATAATAGACCGGCTGCTGAAAAGTGCCATCGCCATGCCCCAGCAGAACCGCCAGTCCAGGGCTCTCAAGCGCAGCTACCGCGAGATCGGTCTTGCCATTGTTGCGCAGGTCAGCCGCTACGATAGCCAAAGGCGAGGGATCCAGCGTGTAGCTGGCCCCGAGGGTGAAGGTGCCGTCGCCATTGCCCAGCAGGATCTGCGCTGCCCCAGAAAAAGTGAAGTTCTCCGTTAGCGCCAGGTCAAGATTGCCGTCTCCGTTGAAGTTGCCCGCCGCCAGAGCTTCCGGTCGGCTATACGGCGGGTAGGTAACAATCGCCGGCTCTTGGAACGTGCCGTCGCCGTTGCCTAGTAAGACCGCCACGCAAGGGTTGATGTTGTTTTGATCCGCCGACGCGATGTCGAGATTGCCGTCATTGTTGAAGTCCCCCAGTACGGCCGGCCCTGGGTCGTCGGGTGTAGCGTAGCTGACCGGAGCTTGGAACGTTCCGTCGCCGTTCCCAAGCAGTACGACGACCGCGTTCGATCCGTAACTCGAAGCTACGAGGTCGGGAATACCGTCGTGGTTCAGGTCGCCGACGGCGAGGGGCCCCGCGCCGTTAGTTACGACGTACTTAATAGGCGGTCTGAAGGTGCCGTCCCCGTTGCCGAGATAGACCTCGATGCCCGGGCCGCCGCCGTAGCTGTAGTAAGAGGACACGGCGAAGTCCATAGCGCCGTCATGATTGAAGTCGGCGGCGACCACGCTGTTGGGGAAGGAGAGGGTCGAATAGCCGGACCGCGTCAAAAGCTGCGCCGCCATAGGCGCGGCCAAACTCCCGACCGATGCTACGAGTAAGATCATCAGCAAGAACTTCCGGTGCACGGTAACCCCCATCGCTGAATCTTTCGCTACGGGCTGGTACCCGCCCCGGTTATGGGCCGGGGTGCGGGCACCTTACGGAGGACCTATTGGCTGCAATAGGTGCTCATGTCACTCTCGATCACGGTTCTCTCGGAGGTCGTTGTCTGGATTGGGTCAAGTCCGTTCTCAACCCCTTCGGCCTCCGTCGAATACAAAGCCGACCCCGTCCCGGACCCCTTGCATGCGTTAGTGCCGGTCAGGGCCATGTTGGTGTCGCTTTCTTGGTCATACCAGTACCAGCCTTGTGGCGACGAGTTGTTGGGGCAGTCATCGCTAAACCCTGGGCAATCCGTCGTACCGTCAAAATAGTTACTGGCGGGCCCGGCACAGACCCAGCCATGCCTCTTGGTACCGAAGCTGTACTTTCCCGTAACGGTGCCGTACACCCCACCCACAATGCTCATTTGTTGCAACCTGTTCAGTTCCGAGGTCGTAATGGTGGACGCTTCGCAGTCGGACACCCCCGTCCAGGAGCTGATATCGCTTAGCTTGTCGGATGTGTACCCCGCGCTGGTGGTCCAGCCGCCTATAGAAGTGTAGGATGACTGGCACCAGGACTGACCGTTACACATAGTTACATCGGGCGGGGCCGGGGAATACATACAACCCTCATTAATTTCGGTGAGTACCGGACCGGCGAGCAGCTCCACGTTTGTTAAGTAGCTGTCGGCTCCGTACCAGGACATGGAGTAAGCAATCGCCGCCGAGCCCGCGCTTGATCCTTGGGCGCACATTGCGCCGCTCGGGTGAGGACCAGCGCTACCGTTGATCCATTTCAGCAGCGTCGCCGGCCTACACGCCGCATAGAGGATATTCTCGTCGCTGGCGGTCGAACTCGCTTTTTCCCAAGCTGAAGCCCATTCGACATATACGATCATGTAACTTCCAACATAGTCGTCTGCGAACGAGTTGGTGGGCCCAAAGTCGCTTGCCGTTCCTGTGCCACCAGTGAAGAAAACGATCGTCCCCTTGAGAGTGGTGGCTTGAGTGACGTAGCCGACGGTTACGTTGATGTCGTCGATGTTGCTATTCACATTCGTGCAGTCTATTGTCGCGCCGAAGCACGTCATCCCAGAGTAGAAATCGGAGGGGCAGGAGACGGGATCCTCAACGAAAATCGAGCCTGTCGGGATGGTGGTTTGTGCGTGCGCAGCTGGCGTGGCGACGAAGCTGGCGGCGATGGTCAGGAGCATGAGAAGGACGAGAGTGGTGGATGTGGAGTAGTGGATGTGAAGTAGTGGATGTGAAGTAGTGGATGTGAAGTAGTGGATGTGAAGTAATGGATGTCGAGTGGTGGATGTGCTGACATCGGGGAACTCCTTTCACTGCCGAGGGAGGATTCCCGGAGACGATCCGGGGCAGTGATTGTAGGCACAGTTTGGCACGGATTCGACAGAAAATCAATCCTTGTTACGAAGTCCGAACGAGATTCGCCAAACCGAAAACCCCGCCCATGCTGAGCCTGGATAGAAACTTGGGAGAGATCGCTGAATCCGCTAAAGACGCTGTCATGCTTGCCCTGCAAGTTGCACACGGTCTTCGGTCCAACCCAAACGGCAGAGCAGCGTCCACCGCGCAACTCATTGTACGCGCTAGCCTTACCTCCGACACAAGATCCCACATTGCACGAAAGTAACCTACCCAAGAAACCAGCTTCGGGAGATTATAAAAACCTCGGGAGCCCCTCGGACCCGGAAGTAACCATCATGCCGCAAAAAATCATGGATGTGCTTATGCTCGGGCGCTGCTCGCACGAGTTTTCCTGGCCACGCCGCGGCGCTGACGGAGATTACTACCAGGTTTGCATGTTGTGCGCCGCCGAGTACAAGTATGACTGGACCACCATGCGCCGCACCCAGCGCGTGGAGCAGGCCAAGCCGGAAACTCTCGTCCGCCGCAGCCATACCCGCGAGAAACGGCCGGCTTGGACCCCGCGCGCCCGCCGTCTGAAGCTGGACGCAGCGGTTCGCTACCGGGTCAACAACACCAGCGCCTGGCACGAAGGCAGAATCGAAAACCTAAGCCAGACCGGGCTGTTGTTTCAAGGGCCCCAGCCGTTGCCGGTCAACGCGCTGATCGAGCTGGTGTTTGAGATGCCGGAAGAAATCTCCGGCCAAAAAAATCGCAATGTGCTCTGCCAGGGCCGCGTCATCCGCTCCAAAGATACGCAGGGCAAGCATATGCAGGGCAAAGACGCGCTGGGAAAAGCTGCGCCGCGGGAAGTGACGGAACAGCAAGAGAACGAGACCGAAGCCCCTGACAGCCTTTTGGCTGCATCAATCGTCGACTACAAGTTCATCCACTAGCAGCGTCTGTCTGCCCGGCAATTGCGCCGCCTGAGTTACGCGCCCCTGCCCGCCAACTCTACCTGAAAGCTTGCCAATCAGTCCGCGTGAAATATCCCGGATCGCGCGCGCGCCTATTCTCCCTGAAATTTCACGGGCGGAAAACTTCGGCAGCATCTAAACTGTTGGCGGGCCATCTCGC
>Ga0302320_10008541_pt1 | contig 22240 bp, 17 predicted proteins | sample Bog_T0_3_FD_202130 | JGI IMG/M metagenome (GOLD analysis project Ga0302320, IMG submission 202130) | Peat permafrost microbial communities from Stordalen Mire near Abisko, Sweden - Bog_T0_3 | ecosystem: Environmental > Terrestrial > Soil > Wetlands > Peat | place: Sweden: Abisko, Stordalen Mire...
TGCCAACGGCAATGGCGTGATGTCGGTGGTCGATAAGAATTATGTGCCGCTGCGCAACAAGGCCAACGACTATCTGATCGACCGCAAGCTGCAAAAGACAAAAAGCTATACCGGCATCATCGGCGTGTCGGAACAGGACGCGGCAGTTCAGGACAGCCAGGGCCCGATCGCCGACCGCAGCCGCGAACATCTCGGCCCGACCGATCTCGGCATCATGCATTTCCGCAAGCTGGTGATGGACTGCGCCCGCGCGCTGCAGCTGGGCCACGCTCCCGCGCATCTGGCACATCAGAACCGCTATGCCGTGCGTTCCGGCGGCTGCGTCACCCACAGGGAAAAGGAGCTGCCCGCGGTGATGATGGAACGCTTCGGCGATGAGACCGGCTTTGTCGGACGGCCCCGCAACGCCGCGGCGGAATAAAGCGCTGCCCCGGTAACGACGCGTGATCTGGCGATGGGCGGGAAACATCGCCGGTAGGGTTAAGGCCGATGAAACCGCCATCTATCAACCGGTTACGCCCGCCTCCCGCGTTCAGCATTAATCATCGCTTAAGACGGCTTTAAACCCCTGCCGCTACTCTCGCGCATCGGGCGGCGTGGGCGTTTGCGTATGGCGTGGGGACGAAAGAAGAGCGGCGGACGCCGGGAGCCGCAATTCGGGCTCGCCGCATCGCTTTCGGAACTGCGTTTGAGCCCGCAGGATCGGGTCGCCACCGATGACGACAAGCCCAGAAAATCCTCGCCAAAGCGCAAGGCCACTAAAGCCGACGACGATGCGCCGCGCGAGCGAAAGCCGCGCGTGAGCAAGGCCGGCAGCAAGCGCAAATCCCGCGGACGCGCGCGAAGCGGCCTGTTTCGCCTGTTCTACTGGGGCGCGGTGCTTGGCCTGTGGGCGGGTATCGCGGTGATCGGCGTTACCGTCTGGGTCGGCGCGCATCTGCCTCCAATCCAGACGCTGGAGATTCCGAAGCGGCCACCGACCGTCCAGATCACCGGCGCCGACGGCAGCGTGCTGGCGACGCGTGGCGAGATGGCCGGCGCCAATGTTTCGCTGAAGGACCTGCCGCCCTATCTGCCGAAGGCCTTCATCGCGATCGAGGACCGGCGGTTCTATTCGCATTATGGCGTCGATCCCTTAGGCATTCTGCGCGCGGCGGTGACGAACGTGCTGCATCGCGGCGTTTCGCAGGGCGGCTCGACCCTGACCCAGCAGCTCGCCAAGAATCTGTTCCTGACCCAGGAGCGAACCCTGCAGCGCAAATTGCAGGAAGTGGAACTGGCGCTCTGGCTGGAGCGCAAGCATTCAAAGGCGGAGATTCTCGAACTCTACCTCAACCGGGTCTATTTCGGCTCCGGCGCCTATGGCGTCGAGGCCGCCGCGCAACGCTATTTTGGCAAGTCGGCCAAGAACGTCACGATCGCGGAGGCCGCGATGCTCGCGGGCCTGGTCAAATCGCCGACGCGGCTGGCGCCAAACCGCAATCCCGAAGGCGCCGAGAAGCGCGCCCAGACCGTGCTGACCGCGATGGCGGACGCCAAATTCATCACCGAGGAGCAGGCGCAGGCCTCGATCGGACAACCCTCCTACAATGTGAAGGCAGCCGGCGCCGGCACCGTCAATTATGTGGCGGACTGGATCGGCGAAGTGCTCGACGATTTGATCGGCCCGGTCGAGGAAAACATCGTGGTCGAAACCTCGATCGACCCGAAACTGCAGGCGATCGCCGAGGCCTCCGTGATCGACGAACTCGCGGCCAAGAGCGTGAAGTTCAATGTCAGCCAGGGTGCGCTGGTGGCGATGAGCCCCGATGGCGCGGTGCGCGCCATGGTCGGCGGCCGCAATTATGCCGAGAGCCAGTATAACCGCGCGGTCACCGCCAAACGCCAGCCGGGCTCCGCGTTCAAGCCGTTCGTCTATCTCACCGCGATCGAAGCGGGTCTGACGCCGGAGACGATCCGGCAGGATGCGCCGCTCGACGTCAAGGGATGGAAGCCCGAGAATTACAGCCATGAATATTTCGGCGCGGTGACGCTGACGCAGGCGCTGGCGATGTCGCTCAATACGGTCGCGGTGCGGCTGGGGCTCGAAGTCGGTGCCAGGAATGTGGTGCGCACCGCGCACCGTCTCGGCATTTCATCCAAGCTCGATGCCAATGCCTCGATCGCGCTCGGCACCTCGGAAGTTTCGCTCACCGAACTGGTCGGCGCCTATACGCCGTTCGCCAATGGCGGCCTCGGCGTCACCCCGCATGTCGTGACCCGAATCCGCACCGCCGAGGGCAAGGTGCTGTACACCCGACCCGCCGACCAGCTCGGCCAGGTGATCGATCCGCGCAACGTCGCTGCCATGAACACCATGATGCAGGAGACGCTACTCTCCGGCACCGCCCACAAGGCGGAGCTGCCGGGCTGGATGGCGGCCGGCAAGACCGGCACCAGCCAGGATTTCCGCGACGCCTGGTTCATCGGCTACACCGCCAATCTCGTCACCGGCGTCTGGCTCGGCAATGACGACAATTCTCCAACCAGGAAAGCGACCGGCGGCGGCCTGCCGGTGGAAGTGTGGACCCGCTTCATGAAGGCCGCCCATCAGGGCGTCGCGGCGGTACCCTTGCCGGCTTCCGAAGCCAGCGGCCTGTTCTCGGGCATCGCGCAGATCGCTTCGCAAGCAAGCCCGACCCCCGCCAACGCCGTCTCGCCGGCAAGTGCCGCCGGCCGCCCGACGCCGACCCGCGCCTCGGTGCGCCCCGAGGCGGCGAGCGGACTCGACGGCTGGCTGATGGATCGGCTGTTCGGGCGCTAGGTTTCGGTTTGCGCGGTCATCCTGAGGCCGCGGCCCGCCTGGCCCGACGCACGGGCCTTAACAAGCTCGCATCCCCGGGTTCCTACGGCCGTGCAAATTAACATGGACATTAACAGAGGGCTCTAAAGTACCGAGGACTTGTGCCGCTGAGTGACGGAGAACGCGCAAACCTGGCGGGTCCGCGCCCGGGGGATGTCAAACCGACCGGCCCAGCGCAGAACCGACGCGTCTATTCTTGCTTGGGGTGTGAAATGTCCAAGGCAGCCGCCGGTCCGCACCATTGCATCGGAACGGGTTACCTGGTGTCGGAAATCGTATTCCGGCGCCTGCACACCCTCTGTGTTTCCAACGGCGGAACCTTGTCGCTTGCTGAGCTCGAAAGCTTCCGGTCGAAGTTTTTGAATGGCTTCTCATCGGGCTTTGAGCTGTTTGAGAAAGTTCATCAGCATTGCATGGATGCGAGTGCCTGCTCCGTGGAAACGCCGTTCTCGCGCGACAAAATTCTTGCGACGCTGCTGCGCAAGGTTGGCGAACAATCCGCCAGCCACGCCTTCGCACTTCAAACGACGCAATTGGGCCAGGCCTGGACCCACCGGTTTTTCGAGAGCTTCGCGGGGTATGTGCGGCAGCATATTTGCAAAGACGCGGACAGACGCCTGATCAATGTCTATGCCGATGCCGCAACGCTCCCCAAAATGCAGCTTTCGACCGATGTGTTGCTGAAGCTCGATGCTGTTTCGTGCATCTTGCGCGAATGCATAGAAGCGTTCGCTCCTCCGGAGCCGCGCGTAGGACTCGTTTGTGACTATGTCAACAGGACCAGCGCCAGGCAGGAGGGCATTGGCGGAGCCCACATCATGAAGGTGACCGAGGATCAGGTGCGCACATTCCTGCGGTTGTTGCCGCAGGAACTCATGATCCGGGCCGGTGCCAGGCCGCCATTTCAGCCCTCGCGCGCGCCCTGAAATTCTTCCGCTGACGGGCCGCCCGCTTCGGCACCGGCGACCGCGTAATGACGCGACAGCAACAGCCGGTGGATGTCCGCGGCCGGCAGCGCCGGACTGAACAGGAAGCCCTGCATTTCGGTGCATCCGAGCTTGCGCAGCATGTTGCGCTGCTGGTTGGTCTCGACGCCCTCCGCGGTCGCCGTCATGTTTCGCGCGGCCGCGATGTTGACGACCGCCTGCACGATGCAGGCAGAGCCGTCGGGATCGGCGACCTCCTCGATAAAGCAGCGGTCGATCTTGATCTTGTCGAACGGAAAGCGCTGCAGATAACTCAGCGAGGAATAGCCGGTACCGAAATCGTCCAGCGCGATTCGCACCCCGAGTTTCCGCAGCTGATGCAGGATGGCGAGTGCCGCCTCGTCGTCGCGAATCAGAACCGCCTCGGTGATTTCCAGCTCCAGCCGGTGCGCCGCAAGACCCGAGGCGGCAAGCGCCACGGCGACCTTGAGCGCAAAGGCCTGGCTGCGGAACTGCACCGGCGAGACGTTGACCGCAATCCTGATCGCGTCAGGCCAGGTTGCGGCCTCGGCACATGCCGTGGTCAACACCCATTCTCCCAGCGTGTTGATCAGGCCGGTCTCTTCGGCCACCGGGATGAACTCCGCCGGCGAGATCATGCCGCGCTGGGGATGGCGCCAGCGCAGCAGTGCTTCGCAGCCTGTGACCCGGTCGTCCACGAGGCTGACCAGCGGCTGGTAGTGAATTTCGAAGCCGCCTTCCGCGATCGCCTGGCGCAGATCCAGTTCCAGGGCACGCAGTGCCTTGACGCGCGCTTCCATGGCCGGCTCGAACAAGCGATAGGTTCGGCGACCGTCGGCCTTGGCCTCGTACATGGCCAGATCGGCGTTCTTCAAGAGTTGATCCAGATCGGTGCTGTCCTGCGGGGCCAGTGCTATTCCGACGCTGGCGTCGGTGGTCAGCAGGTGTCCGACGCATTCATAGGGCTCCCGGATCGCCTGATAGATCCGCTCAACCAGATCCACGGTATCCGCCGGCCGCTCTACCCCGGTCTGAATCACTGCAAATTCGTCGCCTCCAAGCCGGGCGATGAAGTCGGTGGCGGCGAGGCAGCCGCGGAGGCGGACGGCCAGGGCTTTCAGCAGTTCGTCACCGATCGAGTGTCCGAGTGAATCATTGATCCTCTTGAATTCGTCAATATCGATGTAGAGCACGGCCAACTGCTTGCCCGGCACGATGTTGTTGAGCGCGCAAACCAGCTGCTCGCGGAACAGCACCCGGTTCGGCAAGTCGGTCAGCGCATCATAGTGCGCGAGGTGCGCAATCCGCTCGTCGGACCGGGCGCGTTCGGTGATGTCTTCATGGGTCGCCACCCACCCGCCGATCGCCACGACCTGGTTCACGATCTGGATCAAGCGTCCATCGCGGGTCTCTGTCACATACCGGGTTACTTCTTTTCGCGCGATCGCGCGCGTGACGGATGAACAATACGCCTCGATGTCTCCGTGAAACGATCCAGTCTGCTTTCGATGCGCGATAAGATCGCGAAAGCTGCAGCCAGGCTTGATCACGTCCGGCGACAGCCCGTAGATCTCGATATAACGCTGGTTGCAAACGACAATCCGCTCCGATGCATCGAACAGCAGCAGGCCCTGCGTCATATTGTCGAGGGCGACGTCGAGCCGCTGCTTCTCCAGCGCCTCCAGCCGTTGCGATTGGCTTAGCCTGAGATTGAGATCGTCGATGTCCCGCTTCTGGCGCTCGAGAGAGCTGGCGGTGCCGTTCAAGACGGTCATGAGCCCGCCAAGTTCCCCCTTGGGATAGGGCGGCAGAATGCGGGCGCCGAGATCGCCGGCGCCCAGCCGCTCAGCCATAGTCACAATGCGGCTGATCTGGGAGCGAATCGCGAGCTCCACCAGCAGCCACGCCCCGGCGAACAGCAATATCGAGACAATGCCCAGGATAACCATGTCTTCGGCAAGACGCCGATCGGGAGCCGCCGTCAGTTCCGATTTTGAGCGGCCGACCAGGACATGCATATTGATGCCGCCGACGAGGAGCGTATCGGCCACGGCCCAGACCTGCGGCTCGCCGTCGAGGCCCGCCAGTTCCTTGGTTCCCTCGGGATTTTCCGCGGCGAAGCGGAACAACGCGGTATTTGCAATCGACACGCCCGGCCTGCCCGTCCCGAGATGCGCCGCCGACCAGGTCAACACCGTACCCTTGTCATCGGCCAGCAGGATTTCCAGACCTTGCGGCAAATGCTGCGTCTGCTCGTTCATGAACGCGTTGAGATCGAGCGAGGCCAAAAGAATAAACTGCAGCCGCCGGGACTCATCGCGCGCCGGATAGGCGATTTGCAAAACAGCCGAACCGGTGAGCCGGCCGAACACCGGTTCGATCACGACCGGCTGAGTGGTAGTGAGCGCCTTTTTGAAATAGCCGCGATCGCGCAAGTCGAGAACCCGCCCGGTGCGCAGCGAATCGCAGAACAGAAAGCCGTCGGGATCTATGGTCAGGATGCCCGTAAATTGCGGGTTTTTCTCGAGAACCTGAGAAAGGAAATTCGAGCACGCTACCTTGTCGTGTTCCGCGATGTCGCGGGCGCGCGACAGGCCAAAGTGAAGCTGGGTGGTCGCCTGGACCCGGGCGTCGAAGTTCGATGCGATCGTGCGCGCCGTGGCCGCCAAACCACGGATGGTGGCTTCGATCTCCTTGCCACGATCCTGGGAATATCGACCGGCCACCAGGATGGCCGGCAACAAGGCCGTCCCCAACACCAGCAACAGCAGACGGAGGCGAATCGTCACGAGGCACACCCTTGATGAATCGGGGAGGTGGCCTTGAAGATCGAATTTTCTATCCGACAGTCACGCGGCGCGGGACTGCGGGCCGTGAACATCTTCGACCCGGAAGGATTTAAAAATATACCTCAAAGCGCGCCGTCCTGACCGCTCCGGCGCTGCCGGCGCGCATCGTGCTTTAACGCTGGTTAATGCCGGCAAACTGTTTGGGGTTTCACTACCAGCCCGGCTACCCGCGGCGCACGCGTGGCGGCCACGTCAGTCCTGAATGCCGTAGCGATGCAGGTCATTGCCGTGGGTGTCGAGCCAGGTCTTGGCGCGCTCGACGTGATCGCAGACCCTGCCTACCACCTTCCAGAACCGCGCCGAATGATTCATCTCGACCAGATGCGCGACTTCGTGGGCGGCGAGATAGTCCAGCACGTGCGGCGGCGCCAGGATCAGCCGCCAGGAGAACGACAACGAGCCGGCGGAGGTGCACGAACCCCAGCGGCTCGACTGATCGCGGATCGACAGCCGCTTCACCTTGACGCCCAGCGCCTGCGCGTAAGCCTGCGCCGACTTCTGCAGATCGCGGCGCGCTTCGCGCTTGAGATGGTCGTGGATCCGCCGCTCGATATGTTCCGGCCCGCCGGCGACGCAGAGAATCCGCTCGCCGCTCTCGCGTGTTTCAGTCCACACCGTGCCGCGCTGGCCGGCGCGATGCACGATCCGGTGCGGAACGCCGCGCAACGGCACCACGGTGCCGGGCTGAAATGGTGCGGCCTTCGGCAGGCGGCCGAGACGCGCGGCGATCCAGCCGCCGTGACGCTGCGCGAACTCTTTTGCTTCAGTGAGCGTGCCGCGGGGCGGCATGGTCAGGATCGCCTCGCGGTCGCTTGGATGAATTCGCAAGGTGTAGCGCCGCGCGCGGCGATGCCGGCGAAGACGAACCGAATAGATTTGCGAACCGTGCTTGACCAGAAGTCGAGAGGGTTCGTAAGGCCGCCGATAGAGGAGCGCGCGTGTGGCCATGTCTGTCAGTCCGGGGGTCAGGAGTTCGCCCGGATTCTGCCACAACCGCCGCCAGTGAAATCGCTCGGCGCAAAAACAAATCATTTGCCCAATATACAGGGGCTGACCCGCAATTCGGCCCTATAGGATGGGGTTAAATCAAAAAATTTCAGCCCAAAACGGCCCTGAAAGAGGCATTAAAGGATTGAGGTAAAACTCATTCTTTCAGGTAGCCGTGAATCAGGGCTTCCCGGGGCCGATTCGGCTGGTAGCCGCCCCGAATCCGCATCGAGTTCCCCGGTCCCGGTCCGACGAATCGGACGGAAACCGCCGGGGATCGGTGGTTATTCCGCCGCGGCGGCCAGCGATGGCTTCGCATTCGCCGCTGACAGCATGAAATCGGAGATGCGCGGCACGATTTCCGATTTGAATCGCGAGCCATTGAAGACGCCGTAGTGCCCGACGCCTTTTTGCACGTAATGCACCCGGCGGTGATTCGGGATCGCTGGGCACAGCGCATGCGTTGCTTCGGTCTGTCCCAGACCGGAAATGTCGTCATGCTCGCCCTCGACGGTCATCAGCGCCACGCGCGCGATCTTCGAGGGGTCGACCGGCTTGCCGCGATGGGTCATCTCGCCCTTCGGCAGCGCGTGCTTGATGAATACCGTATCGACGGTCTGCAGGTAATATTCGGCGGCCAGATCCATCACCGCGAGATATTCGTCGTAGAAATCGCGGTGCTTGTCGACCAAATCGCCGTCACCCTTCACCAGATTCTTGAACAGGTTCTTGTGGGCATCCATGTGCCGGTCGAGATTCATGCTGATGAAGCCGTTGAGCTGCAGGAAGCCCGGATAGACGTCGCGCATGACCCCAGGATGGGGAAACGGCACCTTGGTGATGACGTGACTGCGAAACCATTCGATGCCGCGCTCGGCGGCAAGGTTGTTGACGGCGGTCGGATTGCGGCGGGTATCGATCGGACCGCCCATCAGCGTCATCGAGACCGGAACGAAAGGATCGTGCTCGGCTTCCATGATCGACACCGCCGCCACCACCGGCACCGAAGGCTGGCAGACGGCAATCACGTGCATGTTGCCGCCGAGCACGTGCAGCATCTCGATGATGTAGTCGACATAGTCGTCGAGATCGAAACGCCCCTCGGTCACGGGAACCATGCGGGCATCGGCCCAGTCGGTGATATAGACCTCATGGGTTGGCAGGAAGGCCTCGACCGTGCCGCGCAGCAGCGTCGCGTAGTGACCCGACATCGGCGCCACGATCAGCACGCGCGGCTGCGGGCCGCGTAGCGGGCGGGTCAGCTTGCGATCGAAATACAACAGCCGGCAGAACGGCTTTTCCCATATCGAGTGGATTTCGATCGGCGTGCGCACGCCGTTGACCTCGGTGTCGTTGAGGCCCCATTCGGGTTTGCCGTAGCGCCGGGTCGTCCGCTCGAACAGCTCGCAGCCGGCGGCAACCGATTTGCCGAACTCGGTGCGCGACCACGGATTGAGCGGATTTTGAAACAGGAGTTTTGTCGCGTCGGTCACGGCGCGCGCCGGATTGAGCGACGCCTGGGCCATTTCGTACATCCAGTACATCGGCGTTGTCAGCGCCGGACTGCCTTCGGCCACCAGGGGCGGCGCACCGCCAAACTCACCAATCGGCATTTTATTTTATTCCTCAACCCTGTTTTGCGCCGCAGCATAGTGCCGAATGCGTAATAATGCGTCAATGCTCAGATAGGTAGATCTACCTGGCTTCGATAGCCGAATATCCTTCAAATCCGCGGGACAAGCGGGTTATTCACCGCCTCCGATCAGCGCGCCGGCGCGGCGGGCGCTGCGCAAAAGCGCAAGAAATATCGCAAATGACGCAATAAAGAGCACGGCGTTGATGGCCAGCGCGTCGATCATCAGATCGGCCCGAAACACATGGTCGATCAAGAGCGAACGCATTCCCTCGAACACATAGGTCGGCGGCAACGCCCAGGAAACGTATTGCAGCCAGTGCGGCAGCACCGTCACCGGATAATAGATGCACGCCAGCGGCATCAATCCGAACATCAGCGTCCAGACGATGCTTTCCGCGCCCAGGCCGTTGCGCAGCACCAGTCCCGAGACGAAGATCCCCACCGACCAACTGGTAAAGATCAGGTTGCAGAAGAAGGCGATCAGCGGCAGCCCGATGCCGTAGAAATTGAACTTGAACAGCACCAGCGCCAGCAGCGTCATCGGTATCACCCCGATCGCCAGCCGGATCAGGCTCATGACCATCAGCGAGATCAGGAACTCGATCGGCTTCAGCGGACTCATCATCAGGTTGCCGAGATTGCGCGCCCACATCTCCTCGAGAAACGAGATCGAAAACCCGAGCTGCCCGCGAAACAGGATGTCCCACAGGATCACCGCGCCGACCAGCGTGCCGCCGGCGCGCGCGAAGAACCCGGCATTCTGCGAAATGTAGGTCTGCAGAAATCCCCAGGTGATGATCTGCAACGCCGGCCAGTACAGCAATTCCAGCATCCGCGGCCACGACGAGATCAACAGATACCAGTAGCGCAGGATCATCGCGTTGATGCGATGCGGCGCGATCGCCCAGTGCATGACGAGACCGCTCATGACGTGCTCTCCTGAACCCGCCCGCGGGCGACGTCGAGGAACACTTCCTCCAGCGTCGAGCGATTGTAGCGGGCCATGATCTGGTCGGGGCTGTCATCGTCCTCGATGCGGCCGCGCTTCATGATGATGACGCGGTCGCACAACCGTTCCACCTCCAGCATATTGTGCGACGCCAGCAGGATGGTCGCGCCCCGGGTCCTGCGGTAAGTCAGTAGATGCTGCCTGATCCAGTCGGCGGTATCGGGATCGAGCGAAGCCGTCGGTTCATCCAGCAACAGCAGTTCGGGCTGGTTGATCAGCGCCTTCGCCAGCGCGACGCGGGTCTTCTGCCCGGCGGAGAGCTTGCCGTTGGCACGGTCGAGGAAGTCGCCGAGATCGAGATCGGCGGCGAGTTGCTCGATGCGCTCGCGCAGGTTCGCGACCGCGTAAAGGCGGCCGAAGATCGTGAGGTTCTGCCGCACCGTGAGCCGCATCGGCATATCGACATAGGGGCTTTCGAAATTCATCCGGCCCAGCACGTCGGCGCTCTGGTCCGGCATCGAACAGCCCAGCACCTGGATGCGCCCCGACGTCGGCAGCACCAGCCCCATGATCATGGCAATGGTCGTGGTCTTGCCGGCGCCGTTGCCGCCGAGCAGCCCCGTGATACTGCCGCGCGCGATGCCAAACGACACATCGTCGACGGCGCGGGTGGTTTTATAGAGTTTTGTCAGATGCGCGACCTCGATCGCGGCCGAACCCGAAGGGCCGGCCGCGGCAAGCTGCGAGGTGATTGTGCCATTATCCATCATGCGGGCCGTTCATTGGGCCATTGCCGCGGCGAGCGCAAGGCGTTGCCGCCGTAGTGCAGGGCCGGATGGACGAATTTGTGATCGAGGCCCCGCGCGGCTAAAGTCCTGACATGACCGACGTTGCAGCTTCCGACTTTCGCCATCCGCGCCGCCATGTCCGTCTGGATACCATCCTGCGGCTGCGCTGGCTCGCCGTGCTCGGTCAGCTCGCCGCCATCTTCATCGTCATCCAGGGGCTCGAGTTCGACCTCCCGGTCGTGCCCTGTGTCGGCATCGTCGGCCTGTCGGCGCTGCTCAATCTGGTGCTGCAGATCGCCTTCAACCCGATGCAGCGGCTGGAGCCGGTCTATGCCGCGGCATTGCTGGCATTGAACATCGTCGAGCTGGCCGGGCTGTTGTTCTTCACCGGGGGCTTGCAGAACCCGTTTTCATTTCTGTTTCTTGCACCCGTCCTTATTTCCGCGACCGCGCTGCCGATCCGGCTGACGATCGCGCTCGGCGCGCTCGCGGTCGCGTGCGCCTCCCTGCTGTTTTTCCTGCATCTGCCGCTGCCATGGGACAGCGACGAACCGCTTGTGCTGCCGCCGATCTATCTGTTCGGCGTCTGGCTCTCGATCGTGGTCGCGATCGGCGTCACCAGTCTTTATGCGTTTCAGGTCACAGAGGAAGCGCGCAAGCTGTCGGACGCGCTGGCCGCGACCGAATTGGTGCTGACCCGCGAGCAGCATCTCACCCAGATCGACGGCCTCGCTGCCGCCGCCGCGCACGAACTCGGCACGCCACTGTCGACGATCTTTCTGATTGCGCGGGAGCTGGAGCAGACGGTGCCGGACACCAGCCAGCTTGCCAGCGATATCAAAACCTTGCGCGAACAGGCGCAGCGCTGCCGCGATATTCTGGCCAAGATCACCCAGCTGCCCGCGACCGGCGCACCGTTCGACCGCATGCCCCTGTCGACCCTGATCGAGGAAACCGTGGCGCCGCATCGCGATTTCGGCGTCGCGATCAAGGTCCGCATCGCGGTCGCCGGCACCCGCGAGCCGGTCGGCACCCGCAATCCGGCTGTTCTCTATGGGGTCGGCAACATCCTGGAGAACGCCGTCGATTTCGCCCGCACCGCCGTGGAGGTAAACGCATGGTGGAACACCGAAACCGTCGAGATCATCATCTCCGACGACGGGCCGGGCTTCGCTCCCGACATATTGAAGCGGATCGGCGAGCCCTATCTGTCGCGGCGGCGCAGCACGGGTACGGACGAAGCCCCAAACGAACACCGCGGCCTTGGTCTCGGGGTGTTCATCGCCCGTACGTTGCTCGAGCGCACCGGCGCCAAGGTGTCCTTCACCAACCGGATCTTTCCCGATCATGGCGCCGTGGTTCAGATCGCCTGGCCGCGCCGCCGCTTCGAGGCGGGTGAAATCGCCGGTGAAATCGCCGCCGAACCGGCGCCTTAGAACCGATCCAGGGCTTGGGAACCTTGGCTTGACCGACTTTATACGGCCTTGGCAGTGCGGCTTTGCCGCGCCATATGTTGGGTGACCCGCACAAAGGATCGTTACATCGTGAACGCCATCGCCGAACTGACCGGTCACACCGACCGCTCGCTGCTGATCGTGGAGGACGACAAGCCGTTCCTGGAGCGGCTGTCGCGCGCGATGGAAACCCGCGGCTTCACCGTGACGTCCTGCGACAGCGTCTCCGATGGCCTGGCCCAGATCGGCCGCTCGGCGCCGGCCTTTGCGGTGGTGGATTTGCGGCTTGGCGACGGCAACGGGCTGGACGTGGTGTCGGCGCTGAAGCGCAAGCGCCCCGACGCGCGTGCCATCGTGCTGACCGGCTATGGCAACATCGCCACCGCCGTGACCGCCGTGAAGATGGGCGCGGTCGATTATCTCTCGAAACCCGCCGATGCCGACGATGTCGTCGCCGCCCTGCTGGCCAGCGGCACCGAGAAGTCCGAGCCGCCGCAAAATCCGATGTCGGCCGATCGGGTGCGCTGGGAGCACATCCAACGCATCTATGAGATGTGCAACCGCAACGTCTCCGAAACCGCACGGCGGCTGAACATGCATCGCCGCACCCTGCAGCGCATCCTCGCCAAGCGCGCGCCGCGGTAATTTCCGCGCAGGCCGAGGTAAACGCTCGCGCGCTAGTTCGGTGGCCGCATCCTTCGAGACGCGGCCACGGTGGCCGATCATGATTCGGCCCAACCGGAAGATGCCTCAAAACTCGCCGTGATTACCCTGCGGATCGACCAGGCGGTTGATCCGCTGGCCGGCGGCCATCGCGAAACGCACCGTCATCAGCTTGCGGGTCGGCGCCGGCAGCCGATGCTCGGGCGCCTCGCAATGCAGATACGCGCCGTAGGCGTCCGCCACGATCAGGCCGGTTTCCGTGGGAAAGATTTCGCACGGCAAATCCCGGGTGAAGGCGAACAACAGCCGGTCGCAATGGGCGCGATAGTCCTGCCACTTCTGGTCGGCGCGCAAATCCTCGACGGATGATTTGATCTCGACGATCCAGATCTCGCCGCGCTCGTTGATCGCCACCAGATCGGCGCGCCGCCCCGAAGGCAACGGCAATTCACTGAGGCAGGAAAATCCCAGCGACCGCAACAGCCGCGCGGTGCCGCGCGCGATCGCCAGCGCCGTCTCCGACTGACGGCGGTCCGGGGGCGGTACGAGAGTGACCTTTTGGGCGGGCGATTCCATCGCGGCAAAGCATAAGACGCTGCGGAACAAAATGGAAACGAGATTTGCAACGCGGCCCCCCGGGAACCCGGGGAAAGCTGGCCGCTTAACCTGCTGCCGCTCGACAGGCGGACCGACAGGGACTGCCTGCATGATCGACGACCTCTGGTACAAGAACGGCGTCTTCTATTGTCTTGCCGTCGGCACCTATATGGACGCCAACGGCGACGGGATCGGCGACTTCAAGGGGTTGCTGCGCCGGCTGGATTATCTGCAGGGCCTCGGCGTCACAGCGATCTGGCTGATGCCTTTCCAACCCTCGCCCGGCAAGGACGACGGCTACGACATATCAGACTATTACGGCGTCGATCCCCGCTATGGCACGCTCGGCGACTTCGTCGAGTTTACCCATGGCTGCCAGCAACGCGGCATCCGCGTCATCATCGACCTCGTCGTCAATCACACCTCCGATGCGCATCCCTGGTTCCGCGATGCGCGCAGCTCCCCTGATTCCAAGTACCGTGATTGGTATGTCTGGGCCGACAAGAAGCCCGCCGATGCCGACAAGGGCATGGTGTTTCCCGGCGTGCAAAAATCGACCTGGAGCCGCGACAAGCAAGCCGGCGCCTGGTACTTCCACCGCTTCTACGACTTCCAGCCCGACCTCAATACCTCGAACCCGCGGGTGCAGGCCGAAATCCTCAAGATCATGGGGTTCTGGATTCAGCTCGGCGTATCCGGATTTCGCATGGACGCGGTGCCGTTCGTGATCGCGACCAAGGGTGCGAAAGTGCGCAAGCCGGTCGAGCAATACAGCATGCTGCGGGCGTTCCGGGAATTTCTGCAATGGCGTCAGGGCAACGCCATTATTTTGGCGGAAGCCAATGTGCGGCCCGAAACCGACATGGAGTATTTCGGCGACGACGGCGAACGCATGCACATGATGTTCAATTTCCATGTCAACCAGCATCTGTTCTATGCGCTTGCCTCCGCCGATTCCCGTACCCTGGCCCAGGCGCTCAGGGCGACCAAGCCGCGGCCGGCTTCCGCGCAATGGGGGCTGTTCCTGCGCAACCACGATGAACTCGACCTCGGCCGGTTGACCAAGCCGCAGCGCGAGGTGGTGTTCAGGGAGTTCGGACCCGACAAGAACATGCAGCTTTACAATCGCGGTATCCGCCGCCGGCTCGCGCCGATGCTGGCGGCGACCGGCGCCGTCTCGAACTCGCCTACAGCCTGATGTGCACGCTGCCCGGCACCCCCGTCATCCGTTACGGCGACGAGATCGGCATGGGCGACAATCTCGCTTTGCCCGAGCGCAATTGCGCCCGCACGCCGATGCAATGGTCGACCGAGCCGCATGGCGGTTTCACCGAAAGCGACAAGCCCTGCTCGCCGGTGATCGACCGGGGCCCCTACGGCTTTGAGCACGTCAACGTCGCCAGCCAGCGCCGCGATCCCAATTCGATGCTGAACTGGACCGAGCGCATCATCCGGATGCGCAAGGAAGTCCCGGAGATCGGCTGGGGCGATTTTGCCGTGATAGCGACGCGCGATCCTGCCGTACTGGTCATCCGCTATGACTGGCGCAACAATTCAGTGCTGTTCGTGCACAATCTCGATGAAGAACCTCGCGAAATCTCTTTCGCATCGGGCCTTCCGGGCGACGCCGGCAAGTTTCTCGTCAATCTGTTGTCGGAGGATCACAGCCAGGCGAATGAGCGCGGCCGCCACAGACTGGTCATCGAAGGCTACGGATATCGCTGGTATCGGATCGGAGGCCTGGACTATCTCCTGAAGCGCAGCGACATCGGTACCGACGCGGCAGGCAACGCCGGTCATCCCGCGTGATCGCCTGGCTGCCCGATGATCACACCTTCATTGCCGCGCAAATCCAGCGTGCCCTCGATTTTCTCGCTTTGCCGGTCGAGCTGCGTGGAGAGCCAGATTTCACCGTGAAGGCCCGCGGCAGCGGATGACATCGAAACCGGCTCGGCGCCGAGATTGAGCGCGATCACAACCGACTTTCCCTCGCGGTGACGCCGATAGAGCAGAAGATCGCCGTCGGCAGCGATCGGCAGGTAATCGCCCGACACCAGTTGGGGCAATTTCTTCCTCAGCGCGATCAGCGCCTTGTACAGGCTGAGGATCGACCGGGCGTCGGCCTCGAGATTGACGACGTTTTCGTGCGGGAAGTCGTCCGCAACCGGTAGCCACGGAGTTGCTGTCGTGAAGCCGGCGTTGGGCGCCGCACTCCACTGCATCGGCGTTCGGCAGCCGTCCCGGCCGACGCCGATCCCGGGCACGTTCTTCTCGAAGGGATCGCGCACCTGACCGGGCGCGATCGCGACCTGATGCATGCCGATCTCGTCGCCGTAGTACAGCGTCGGCGTTCCGCGCAACGTCAGCAGCAGCATCGCGGCGACCCGCGCCTGCTGCGGCCCGACCCGGCTCGCCACCCGCGGGCGATCGTGATTGCCGAGCACCCAGTTCGGCCACGCGCCCGCCGGCAATGCGCGTTCGTAGTCGGCGATGATCTGCTCGATCGAGCGCGCGCTCCACAGCGTCGACAACAGCGCGAAGTTGAACGGCATCTGCGCCCCGGACAGGTCGTTACCGTAATAGGCGACGAGGCGGTGCAGCGGCAGATAGACCTCCCCGATCAGCACGCGCGACCCGAACTCGTCGGTCACGCGCCGCATCTGCGCAATCACCTCGTGGACCTCGGGCTGATCGGTGGAGTATTGCGTCAGAATCTTCTCGTGCGGCGGCCGGCCTTCGTGAAAATTCGGATTGGGCGGGTTGTCGCGAAATTCCGCTTCCTTGATCAAATGCCAGATCACATCGACGCGGAAGCCGTCGACGCCCTTGCGGAGCCAGAAGCGCATGACATCGTAGATGGCTTCGCGCACTTCCGGATTGCGCCAGTTGAGGTCCGGCTGCTGGGCCAGAAACGCGTGATAGTAATATTGCCCGGTGGCGGCGTCGTATTCCCAGCCGCTGCCGCCGAATTCCGACAGCCAGTTGTTCGGCGGGCCGCCATCCGCGGCCGGATCGCGCCAGATGTACCAGTCGCGCCTGGGGTTGTCGCGGGAACCTCGGCTTTCGATGAACCAGGGATGCTGGTCGGAGGTATGGTTCGGAACCAGATCGAGGATCAATTTGAGGCCGCTTGAATGCGCGGCCGATATCAGCGCGTCGAAATCCGCCATGGTGCCGAATAGCGGATCGATCCCGGTGTAATCTGAAATGTCGTAACCAAAATCGGCCATCGGGGAGGGAAAGATCGGCGACAGCCAGAGCGCGTTGACGCCAAGCGCCAGCAAATAGGGCAACCGTTCGATGATCCCCTTGAGATCGCCGACCCCGTCGGCGTCGGAATCCTGGAACGAGCGCGGGTAGATTTGATAGAAAACGCCGTTCCGCCACCAACTCCCATCGTGCTGATCCATTGTTTATTTCTCTTGAAATGGCGCTTGTTCGAGGCCGCGTTGGAACCATGGACAGGTTCGCGGCAAATGCCCTAATCTTTCCCTTGGCGTCCAGCCAAAAATCGGCATTGTTCCGGCATGACACATGAAACCGAGACCAAAGCGAAGGCCGGGGCCATCATCGTCCCGGTAACGCTGTTTGAGCAGAACTGCACCTTGATCTGGTGCGAGGCCAGCAAAAAGGCCGTCGTGATCGATCCCGGCGGCGACGTTCCGAAAATTCAGGCCGCGATCAAGCAGTCCAACGTCACGGTCGAGAAGATCTGGCTGACCCACGGTCACATCGACCATGTCGGCGGCGCCGCCGAACTGCGCGAGGCGCTGAAAGTGCCGATCGAAGGCCCGCATCTCGCCGACAAATTCCTGCTCGACAATGTCGTGAGCAGCGGCGCCCGGTTCGGCATGACCGGCGTGCGCAACTTCGTACCGGACCGCTGGCTCGACGAGGGCGAGCAGGTCTCGATCGGCGAATTGGCTTTCGACATCCTGCATTGCCCCGGCCATTCGCCCGGCAGCGTGGTGTTTTTCAACAGGGAAATGCACTTTGCCCATGTCGGCGACGTGCTTTTCAACGGCTCGGTCGGCCGCAGCGACATCCCCGGCGGCGATCACGCCACGCTGATCAGGTCGATCAAAACCAAGCTGCTGCCGCTCGGCGACGATGTCGGCTTCATCTGCGGCCACGGCCCGGGCTCCAGCATCGGCCAGGAGCGCATGACCAATCCGTTCCTCACCGGCGCGATGTGAAACGGCTATTCGGCCGCGACAATCTCGACCGCATTCGCTGCGGCAAGATGGCGTGAGCCCCAGTTGCGGATCGCGGCAATGACCGGGACAAAACTCCTGCCCTTGCGGGTCAGGCGATATTCGACCTTGGGCGGAACGACGCCGTAATCCTTGCGCTCGATCAGCCCGGTTTCGGCGAGTGCCTTCAGTTCGCGGGACAGCACACGCGGCGCAATTTCCGAACTGCCGCTGGCGCCCCGCAACAGGCCGGTCCTGATCTCGCCATAGCGTCTCGGACCATCCTGTAGATCCCAGACGATCCGCAGCTTGTACTTGCCGCTGATCATTTTCTGGAATGCCGCCACCGGGCAGCCGCAGGCCGGCGCCGGTTTTGCGTTTGCCATGGCAGTTTCTCCCGTTCCTCTCTCGCTGCAAACGATACGGAAGAGCGCCGAAACAGTCCATAGTATCATTTTTGTCCATACTTGCGTTATCGCTCCTGACGGCGCCAGATCAGGCGTGCAGCCGATAGGCCGACAACCATGGGGCTCCCGATGAAACATTTCATGATCAAATACCAGTTCGCCAACGGCACGACGGAGCAATGGCACCGGGAGATCGAAACCTTCATTGCCGCGCTCGATAGCGATCCCGAACTGAAGGGGAAAATCAGCTACCGCGTCATGAAGAACCGCGACGATTCCAGTTACTTCCATCTCGCCGCGGCCGCCGACGAGGCGGCGGTCAAGGCGCTGCAGGCGCGGGATTATTTCAAGCACTATACGGAAAAGACCCGGCAGGTCGCAGGCGGCGAGGTCACGGTGACGCCGATCGAGCTGATCGCGGAGACGGCGCGGCCCTGAGCCAGCCGCGCTATCCCGAGACCATCGCGCGAATCCGCCGCGACAGATTGTCCAGATCGAACGGCTTGGTGATCATTTCCATGCCCGGCTGCAGAAAGCCGTCGGCGATCGCGACGCTCTCGGCGTAGCCGGTGATGAAGACAATCTTCAGGCCCGGCCGGCTTTCCCGCGCCTGGTCGGCGAGCTGGCGGCCGTTCATGCCGGGCAGGCCGACGTCGGTGACCAAAAGATCGATCCGCGCCTCGTCGCGCAGGATTTTCAGGCCGGACGGGCCATCGACGGCCTCCAGCGTCCGGTAGCCCTGCTCAGCCAGCATCTCCAGGATCACGCCGCGTACCACCGGCTCGTCCTCGACTACCAATATCGTCTCGCCGGTGGCGGCATATTTCGCCGCCTTGATCGCGGAGGCATGCGCGGCGGCGATATCGCCGTGATGACGCGGCAAATACAGCTTGACCGACGTTCCCTGCCCGATCCTGCTGTCGATGGTGGCGTGGCCGTTCGACTGCCGCGCAAATCCATAGATCATCGACAGCCCGAGCCCGGTGCCCTGCCCGATCGGCTTGGTAGTAAAGAACGGATCGAAGGCGCGCGCCGCCACTTCCGCGCTCATGCCGACGCCGGTGTCGGTGACCGTGATGCAAATGTAATCGCCCGGGGAAAGCGCCGGCGTATCCGCGGTCACGCTGTCGAGCCGCGCATTCGATGTGGCGATGGTCAGCCTGCCGCCATCCGGCATGGCGTCGCGGGCGTTGATGGCGAGATTGAGCAGCGCACTTTCCAGCTGGTTGGGATCGCAGAGCGTGCCCCACAGCTCGTTCGACGCCGCGATTTCAAGATCGATGGCCTCGCCGATGGTCCGGCGCAGCAGGTCCTCCAGCGACACGATGAGCTGATTGGCATCGACGCTTTTCGGGATCAGCGGCTGCCGTCGCGCAAACGCCAGCAGGCGATGGGTGAGGGCCGCGGCACGATTGGCCGAGGTCATCGCCGCATTGATGTAGCGCGCGAAATTGTCGGTGCGGCCCTGACTGAGACGGGTCTGCAGCAGATCCAGCGATCCGACGATTCCGGTCAGGAGATTGTTGAAGTCGTGGGCGATGCCGCCGGTCAGCTGCCCGACCGCTTCCATCTTCTGCGACTGCAGCAAGGCCTCCTCGGCGGCTTTCAACCGCTCGGCGGCGACCTTCTCCGCGGTGACGTCGCGGGCGACCGCGTAGGTGGCGTCCTTGTCGGAGACGCCGGTCCACGACAGCCAGCGGTAAGTGCCGTCCTTGTGCCGGAAGCGGCTTTCGAACCGGACGGTGGTCTCGCCCTCACCGAGTTTCCTGAACTGCGCCCGCGTCAAGCCGCCGTCGTCGGGATGCTCGAGCCATTCCGAGGTCCGGTTCAATAATTCCGCCTCGCTCCAGCCCAGCGTTCGGGTCCAGGCCGGGTTGACCGTTCGCCACACGCCGTCGCGATCGGCCACCACCAACAGGTCCTGCGACACGTTCCAGATGCGGTCGCGCTCCCTGGTCTTTTCCTCGACCCGCTGCGCCAGCGTCGCATTGAGCTCGGCGAGCTGGTCGGCAAGCTTGCGGTATTGTTCTTCGTTCTGGCGCAGCGCCTGCTCCGCCATCACCTGCTCGGTGACATCGGTGTGGGCGCCGACCAGGCGTATGGCTTTTCCGCTTTCATCACGCTCGATGGTGGATTTGACCGAAATCCAGCGCGTCTCGCCGTCGTTGGGCCGGATGATCCGGTATCGCACGCTGTACTCGCGGACTGTGCCCGCGACGGCGTCGCGGAATTTCTGGTCGGTAGCTTCGCGGTCCTCGGGATGGATGCGGTTGAACCAGTCTTCGTGGGACTCGTGGGCCGCATCCGGCGGCAGCCCGTGAATCAGCAAATATTCCGGTGACCGGCGGTTGCGGAAACCGGTGGCAAGATCAACCTCGAGACCGCCGATCCGGCCAATCTGCTGCACCCGCGCAAGCTCCGCCTCGCGTTCGCGCAAAGCGGCGGCGGCGAGATACTCACGAGTCACGTCGCGGCAGACCACGAGTACGCCGCCGATACCGTCGTCCTCGTCAATCGGGCTGTAGCCGTAGGTCCAGTAGACCTGTTCCAACTTGCCGTGACGCGTGACCGGAACGAGCTGGTTCTCATGCCAGGTCGCGCCGCCGCCGCTCATCACCTGTTCGATCTGCGGGCCGATGATGGGCCAGATTTCAGCCCAGCACTCCCGGCCGCCCTGACCGAGCGCGCTCGGATGGCGCTCGGGGCCCATGGTCTGGCGATAGGCGTCGTTGTAAAACTGAACGAGCTCTTGCCCCCACCATATGAACATCGGGTGGTTGGTATTGAGCAGAATCCGCACCGCCGTCCGCAGGCTTTGCGGCCAGCTCTCGGGTTTCCCGAGCGGGCTTGCCGACCAGTCATGGGCGCGCGTCAACGCGCCCATCTCGCCGCCGCCGGCAAGGAAATCCGCAGAGGTCGGTCGGTTGATCTTCAACATCAGGGATAAGTTCAGCCCCACTGGCAGCCGGAACCTATCCGCCTGTCACAATCGGTGCAAACTCGCTGACCGGCACCGGGTTCCAAATTATTTTCGGCGGGCCGGAACAAAATGGCTGAAGCGTGCGCGACCACCGACGGCGGGGCACCGGCCGGGGTTGTGGCCGCTACCAGCGCTATTTCATCAGGCCCGCGGCGGTGAGCGCGCGGGTGATGACGCCCCCGACGTCGATGCCGCGGCGCGGCGGCGGGCGCGGCGGCTCGGGGCGGCGATTGAACGTCGCCAGCGGCCACAGCACCGCGGCGAGATCCGGCACCTGCCCCGAAGACGGCGCAGCCGATGGAGCTGCGTTCGCACTTTCACCGGCGGCGCCGGTTGCGGCCGGCTGATGGAGCCGTCCGGTCAGGCCGAAGAAATTCGCAATATGATAGGACGAGGAGATTCCGGCCTCGATCAGGAATGCGCCCTGCGCGCCATATCGCTCGTCATTGTCGGCAACACCGAGCGGGGTGCCGTGCGCCATGTTGGTGATGGTGTAGGATTCGACGACCGTTTCGCCATCGGCGTTCCACCAGACCTGTCGCGGATAACCGTCGACATCGCCCTCGGACATCGGCGCCGCGGGCAGATGATGCAGGTCGAGCCACTGCTTGACGATCTCGCTGGCGTTGGCGGGGTTGACGGTGCGATCCGCGCTACCGTGCCACACCGAAATTTTCGGCCACGGACCTTTGTGATCCGACGCGTTGCGCACGAGATCTCCGAGTTCGTGGGCAGGGCGCGATGGCGACTGCGACATGCCGGTCAAGGCTTCGCGCACATTGGTGGCGACGCCGAACGGCAGGCCCGCGATAACAGCACCGCCGGCGAAAACCTCGGGATAGGTCGCGAGCATCACCGATGTCATGGCACCGCCTGCGGAGAGGCCGGTGACGAAGATGCCGTGCGCATCGATCCCGCAGTCGGCGGCCATCCGCGCGATCATCTGCC
>Ga0302320_10008543_pt1 | contig 22235 bp, 20 predicted proteins | sample Bog_T0_3_FD_202130 | JGI IMG/M metagenome (GOLD analysis project Ga0302320, IMG submission 202130) | Peat permafrost microbial communities from Stordalen Mire near Abisko, Sweden - Bog_T0_3 | ecosystem: Environmental > Terrestrial > Soil > Wetlands > Peat | place: Sweden: Abisko, Stordalen Mire...
CGGCACTAGATACGCCTGATCCGGTTGATACGGCAGAAATCGTCCCATACCTCTCTTTCTGCCTCATCTTGAGTACAATTACAAGCTGGTTCTCACGCACCCTCTATACCGCACTCGTCGTCCGGAACGACGTGCGAGAGGGTGGCAGCTATCTTTGGGCGATGAAATCTGAGCAAGGAAGAATGTTTTGGAACACTGGATCCTACAAGGAAGTCGTCGCAAACAAGAAAATCGTGTCCACGATGTCTTTCTCAAACGAGAACGGGAAAATAATTCCCGGCTCCCAAGTATCGGTTCCTGGGCAGTGGCCCAACGAGATCACCGTTATCGTTGCATTCAGTGAATCTGAGGGGAAGGCCAGAGTCACGGTTACAGAAGTGGGCGTTCCCCTCATCGTGTACGCCCTGTTGAAGATTGGTTGGGCTCAGCAGTTTGACAAGATCCAATTGTTGCTCTGAAGAAAGGGAACTCGTCTTTTGCCAACTCCCGTGCCGCGTAGAGTGTCGTTCCGTGGAAATTTGGGCCAACAGCGTGGCAATGCGTTACGGCTTGAGCCCGGCGATTAGGCGCGTCGGCTTCGCTCCGTGCCAACGTTGCCCGCATAGCCGGTCCAAACTGGGTCTGGCATAACACGCGCCTGTGACCCCGGTCACAGCCTGTGGTTGTCGAGGTGAGCTACTCTGAGCTACCCTAGCTGTATAGAGTAAGCAGCAAGGAGCAGCTTTTCTATGGCCGAGAACACACTCACCATCACCGACAATCGCACCGGTCAGATCTACACCGTGCCCGTCGAAAATGGCACCATCCGCGCGATGAGCCTGCGTCAGATCAAAACCGGTCCCGACGATTTCGGGCTGATGACGTACGACCCGGCGTTCATGAACACGGCGTCGTGCCGCAGCAGTATCACCTTCATTGACGGGGACAAAGGAATTCTGCGCTATCGCGGCTATCCCATCGAAGTGCTGGCCGAGCGCTGCACCTTTCTGGAAGTCGCCTACCTTCTGCTGTTCGGTGAATTGCCCAACCAGAGCGAACTCAAGACCTGGGTGCACGACATTACTCACCACACCATGCTGCACGAAGCGACCAAAAAGTTCATGGAGGGATTTCGCTACGATTCCCATCCCATGGGCATGTTCGTGAGCACGGTGGCGGCGCTTTCCAGCGTGTACCCGGAAGCCCGCGATATTCACGATGCCCAGAACCGCATGCACCAGATCGTTCGCCTCATCGGCAAGGTTCCTTCGATTGCGGCGCTCTCGTACCGGCATAACGTTGGTTTCCCTTACGTCTATCCGGATAACGATCTCAGCTATACCGAAAACTTCATGAACATGTTGTGGAGAATGGTCGAGCCGAAATATGTGGCGAATCCGGTTCTCTCCCGCGCGCTCGACATTTTGTTTATCCTGCATGCCGATCATGAGCAAAATTGCGGCACCAATGCCATGCGCTCCGTCGGCAGCGCCCAGACTGATCCGTACTTGTCGCTGGCGTCGGCAGCCTCGGCGCTAGCCGGACCGCTGCACGGCGGGGCCAACGAAGAAGTGTTGAAGATGCTGGATGAAATCGGAACCAAGGAAAGCGTGCCGGCCTTCATCAAGAAGGTGAAAGACGGACATGGCAAGCTGATGGGATTTGGACACCGCATCTACAAGAACTACGATCCGCGGGCGAAGATCATCAAATGGTCGTCGGAACAGGTCTTTGAGGTTACGGGGCGCAACCCCAAACTGGATATCGCTCTGGAATTAGAGCGCATCGCTCTCGAAGACGACTATTTCATCAAGCGCAAGCTCTATCCCAATGTCGACTTCTATTCCGGCATCATGTATCAGGCCATGGGCTTTCCGCCAGCAATGTTCACGGTGCTGTTTGCGATCGCCCGCACGGTAGGATGGCTGGCGCAGTGGCAGGAACTGGTGAACGATCCGGAGCAGAAGATCGCCCGGCCCCGCCAGATCTACACGGGATACGAACAGCGGGAGTTCATCCCGATGGAAAAGAGAGCCGCAGCAAGCGTTCCCGCGCGCTAGCGAACGGGAAGGGCACGGCTTAGCTGCGGAAAAACTCACAAACGCAGGCAGCGCCGTGGAAGAGCGGCGCTTCAGCGCCGCGTAAGGCCTCTAAAAATCAATCAGGGTTCTAGCCCCCGCGGTCGATCTCGCATTGGCATCGTGTTTCCGGAACCTCTCAAGCCGTGCTGAAAAACGTAACGACGACTTCCGGCTTTAGCCGCTGAGGTAAACGTCTCGCGGACAGTTAGGCAGCGTGTTTCGTCGCCAGCGCGGCTACGTACTCGCGCCTCTCAGCCGGCGAGTTGATGACCTTCATTTCCTGCCAGTCGTAAGGAAGTTCTTTTCCGCAATCGAGGCAAGCCACGTAAGTTCCGGTCAGGGCTGCGGCCTGAGGACGCCGTCCATTGCCGCGGATCGTTACCGGAAAGCTGTACCGGGAATGCCGGCAACCAAAAAACACATCAATCAGTTTCGCTACCATTAGAGCACCTTCCACACCCTGAACTTTCTAAATTGAATCATTTCATCTGGGTCGTTGCGAGCGCGCGATCTGCAACAGCTACTTTCAGTACGCAAGCACTCAAGGGGTTAGATTCATGCCGGGAGGGAATGGGTGCGTAATCCGCGGCGATAGATTTGACGATGAGTTCCATTCCCTTCAAGTGATTCTCCGGACGCCGGTTAGAGCCCCAGCGACAAATGTTATCTTTGCCTTAATGAGTATTGTCTAACACTCAGAGCTGAAAAGCTGTGACAACTGTCACCTGGAAAAGCGTCGGCTGTCACAAGTGATCTGTGGAAAACGAGCGGAATCCTGCGCGGCACTCCGGGCAATCGGGCGATGAGGCCCTGAATAGTACTGAAACGGGAATTGTGGCGCCGGCATCATTCACGTGCGTAGCTTCCGCGGAATGCGCTCTCCGATCGATTCTTCACCACGAACAGTATTCTTTTCTGCAGATCGCTCATCACAGCATCCGTCCAGAGATGCGCATACCAATTGAAATCCGTTGACAATCGATGGTGGCTCAACAAATGCAGACGGGTCCCTCCATTCGCAAGGGGCTCGATCACGTACTCGCCATACAGCACATCAAAGAACTTTCCGCCGACAGTGACGTGTTCATCCAGCGTCGTGGGTGGAATCTGCTCCGTTTGCGCTCGAATGGAAAACCCCAGGCGGCGCTGTGGCTCCCATTCGTCAATCGTTTCCACAAACAGCACGCCGCCCTCAAAGGTCGCGTGCCGAACTCCTCCGATTCCCTCGCTCGATAGAGTCGCTTCCACTGGATTCGGAAACCCGATAGTGTGGCTCCACGAGGGTTGGAGTTCGTGCGGATCGATTCTTGGGACGCGCTCGATGCTCTGCCAGACAACATTCGCGGGCGCCTGGATTACGATTACGTTTTCGACCGTGCGTAAATCTCTGCGCGCAAATACTCGGCTTTCCCACGGAGTTATTAGCAAAGGCAGAATCATGATGCAGGCCAGCGGAATTTGGGTCATCTTCCGTCGTCGATGTCGCACCCACAGGCCCGCCATGCCGCCACCGATCATGCCCGCGATCAGACCGATCGGGGCAAACATCAGCGCACAAATCAGGCCCTCCCACAGCACCAGCATGGTTCCGACTATGCAGAGCAGGACGGCGGCACTAGACACAACCAGCCACATCCAGACAGGCTGAGGCTGCCGCCGCTCGATTATATAGACGGCGGTGAATCCCACCGCAAGGGGCAGAAGCACTATAAAACCGATCGACATCACTACAAAAAAATGGCTTCGCGGAAAAAGCTCCACTCCCCAGCGTAAAAAGAGTCCATACAGTGCGCCGATAGCGATGCCCGATGCGATCAAGCCCAGGTTCCGCCGGATGCCTTGCTCCGTCATAGGGGTCCTACTTTACAGGAGCAGGAATGCGACCGGGACTTTAATTCCTTTCAGCGTATTTGAAGGAAATGAATATTCGAAAAATCAGACGGGGCGTGCGAAGGAAACTGCGACCCGGGTGGGCAGAAACTTAGCTGATATTCAGAGCCTTCTTGATGGTCCCGCGCTCGTTCTGGATTTTCTGCTGAAGAAGAGTAATCGCGTAGATCAGTTGCTCCGGACGCGGTGGACACCCGGGAACATAAATGTCGACGGGGATCACCTGGTTCACGCTTTGCACCAGCGCGTAGTTCTGGAACACGCCGCCGGAAGTGGCGCAGGCTCCCATGGAAATTACCCACTTGGGCTCGGGCATCTGCTCCCATAACAACCGGATCACCGGCGCCATCTTGTTCGAAACGCGGCCCGCAATAATCATCAGATCGCTCTGCCGCGGCGAAGGGCGAAATACTTCCGCTCCAAAGCGCGCAATATCGAAGCGCGACGCGCCCATCGACATCATCTCGATCGCGCAACAAGCCAGCCCAAACGTCATCGGCCAGATCGAGCCCTTGCGCATCCAGTTGACCGCCGAATCGAGCGTGGAGAGCACGACCCCCTCGGGCGTGGGATTGCCAAAGGTCAAATCCTTAACCACCCTCTTGCCGTCTTCAATATCAACGTACGGGCCGAAATTCAGTTCGGTGGACATGACTCTATTGTAAATCAGGGAGGAGTTTTTCTTCGCGTCCTCCGCGGATGTTCTTCGCGAACTCTGCGATAAAAGGCCTTTTTGAACAAGGCGCCAGATCGGAAACCTGAGGCCGTGGCACGGCTCAATCTCCGGAATTGCTCGCTCGCCGGATAGCCTTTTCCGCCGACTGCGGCAGTTGCACTGGGACGAAGTATTCATCGGGATAGAGATAGTCCTCGCCCGACTCGTCAATCACGCGAATCTGGTGCAACTTGGCCGCGGTCTCGTCCGCGACAACCTGGTAAAGCTTTCGCAATTCAAGCGCGGCAGCGTAATTCTTGTTTTTCACGCACACCGCGAACTGAAATTCATTTCGCTTCATTGGATTTCCAGAATTCTCTTGATCTTGATCTCCTTCGTCCCAGCGCCGTGCGCCTCGCACTTCGGCATAACACATCGTACCATCGGCCAGCTTGATTGCTGCCGTCCCTTTCAGCTTTCTCCAGCGGCGACTGCCGTAAAGCTTTCGTAGTCGACGCCGTTCGCGTACGCCCTTATCTGAGGCGATGATCTCAACGTCCAGAATCTGGCCGACGATCTTGAAAAACACGAAGCGATTCTACTCCTGCGCGCCGGCGCCCGCCGGCGTACCCTGCGTTATCCCGCAAACATGGAATAGAACAACCACACCCTCGACCCAATTTACACAAGCTCGATGTCCCGGGCCCCGATTTCCCTTGACTCGCTCACGCAACCGGAACATACTATTAGCTGTAACGACAGCTCATTGAAAACTGAATATCGCCAAGCTAAGTCCTTCTGGCACAGGATTTTAGAACCCGAATCCGGCGGATTTCAGTCCCGACAGAAATAGCCTGACTGATTCTAAAGAACTTAGGGATTCAGCGTTCGTCTAACTCCTTTGTCCGCAGTATTTTAGAGACAAGTTCCTTGGAATCAATATTTTAGGCGGATTCTCCGCATATCGACCAACTGTAAGTAGCTGATTCCAAGGATTTTATCGGATTCGAGCCGTTATTTTTTTTCAAGGCCCACCAGTGCAATCTAGGTACTAGGTACCAGGTACTCGGTACTTATTAACCAAACGATAAACACAATTTGTAGCGAGGGCGTCAGATAAGTTTCCCCGCCGCCAAGTCTTTCACAAGGGAAGCATCTGCCTCGAGGAAGTCATAAGACGGCAAGTCCTTGGGAGCAGACCACTGCACATCGCGGAAGATCCGGTTCTCAATCTCTCCGCGGTATTCGCGCACCACGAAGAACCTCAGTTCCACCATCGCTCCATTTGGATAAGTGTGTTGCAGTCGGACGATCTCGTCGCCGATGGTGGCATGAATTCCTAACTCTTCTTCCAGTTCCCGCCGCAGGGCGTCGCGAGGCTGTTCGCCCTCTTCAATCTTGCCTCCGGGGAACTCCCACTTCAACGGCATGGTCTGATGCCGCGTGCGCTGGCAGACCAGCAGCTTGCCATCCTTCTCGATCACGGCTGCGACGACCCGTTTCATAATTTTGAATTTAGCGACGGCGCGTCAACTGCCGGCGTCAAAAGTGAACCACACCCGCCCGGTGTCGAGCGTGGGAACCTTGCCAATGTATTCTCAGCCCGCTTTTGTCATCCCGAGCGCTTTTGTCATCCCGAGCGAAGCGAGGGATCCTGGTGTTCGCTTGCGGCGTTTACCGCGACTTCTCCAGCCTCTTGCCAACCATCTCGGCACAGTATTGGACTAGCTGCTGGTCCTCAACTCCAAACGCGGCTGAGAAATGGCTGTCGATATCGAGTTCGCCGGCAACTTGTCCCGCCACGAAAATAGGCACCACAATTTCAGACTTAGTCTCAAGCGAACAGGCGAGGTAACGCGGATCTTTGCTAACATCGTCGACCACAATCGTCTTCCCGCTGGAGGCCGCAGCTCCACAGATGCCCTGGTTCAGCGGAATTCGGGTGTGCGGGGTCATGGCGCCTACAAAGGCGTTCAGCACCAGCATGGGTGGCTTGGCGCCGGGTTCGAGCATGTAGAAGCCAACCCAGTTGTATTTCAGCATGCGCTCGTGTAAGAGCCTGCACACGCCTTGCATCAGGTCATTGGCGGTGGGCGCGGCCTGGGCGAGTTCCGTGACTTCGTTGCGAACCTCTTCGATTCTGGTTGTGACGGACATGAGCAGAATCTTAACTCAGAGCGGGAGGTCTGCGGCTGTGGAAGATAGAACCGAGGTAATCTGCCGGATTCCCTCCGGGGCCGCAAAGAGTTCGGGATGAATCGCAAATGCCAGTGCGTCAAGGCCGCGAAGGAGCGTGGGAGCGGGCGTGTTGAGGTGCTCGTCGCGAATGCAATAGACCCGGGAGGCGCGAACGGCGCGGGTTTCGTGCCATTTGCGCTCGCTGACGATTTTCTCCAGCGGCACGCGATCGCCAGCTCCACACCAGGCCGCGACCAAAACGTCAGGATCCATGCGAGCCACTTCTTCCGCGGAGATCTGCTGCCCGGGTACGCCTACGAACTCGCCTCCAGCCGCTTCCACCAGCTCCGCGACCCACGCTTGCGACGCGATCAGCGGTTTGCCCCACTCTTCGCAAAACACTTTCGGACGAGGTAATCCAGCGGTGCGGGCGCGGGCATGTTCGATCTGCTCTTGCATGCGGGCGATCACTTCTTCGCCGCGATCGTCCGCCCCGACAACGCCGGCGATGATCGCGATGTCCGCATAAATGTCGACCAGAGACTTTGGGGCAAAGCCCAGGAAGCGGGCTCCAGACTTGAGTATTTCGATGACTGCTTTTTCCTGATAAGGCACGGAAGCGATGACGAGGTCGGCCTGGGCGGCAATGATCTGTTCGGCATTGGCCGTCCAGGAGTCGGCAAGTAGGATGCGCGGGCTCAATGTGATTTCAGGAACTATATCGGCGCAATACTTTGTGCATGCGACGACGCGCTCGAGTTCGCCGACGGCGGCCAGGATGACCGTGGCGCTGGGTTGCAAGCTGACGATGCGGCGCGGCGTGTGGGCGGATGGCATGAATCTTAGACTACTGCTTGATCTGGCTGAGCGCTGCCGAAAGAGCATCGAGTGCCAACTGTGCGGCGTGAGTCGAGGCGTGCGGCAGACCTCCGACGGCGGCGCTCACATCGTCGCGGCGCAAGGATCGAGCTTCCTCGATCGTCTTCCCCATAACCAAATCCGTTAATGCCGAGCCGCAGGCAATCGCCGCCACGCAGCCTTTTGCCTTGAACCGGGATTGAGTGATCCGATCCGCGCTGACTTTCAGGCTCAGGCGCAGGATGTCTCCGCACGCCGGGTTTTCAATTTCAGCTACAGCGTCGGCGTCGGCGATCTCTCCGGCATTGCGCGGGTTTTGAAAATGATCGAGTAACTGCGCGGAATACATGGGCAGCTCAATTGTAAATGAGGCGCTTCTAGCTCCTAGCTTCTAGCCGCTGGCGAAAGCCAACGCTGCAATCAATTTTGCTAGAAGCCGGAAGCAAGAAGGCACAAGCTAGAGGTTAGAAGCTTGCCCCGTGCCTTCGGGGAAATAGATGTGCCAACCGCGCGCCTGTGCCATGGACTCGAGATCAGGGTTCGGATTGATTGCAACAGCGTGCTTCGCCATCGCCAGCATCTCCGCATCCCAGCGGGAATTGCCGAATGCGGCGTCAATTTCTTTCCTCGCGACTTCGCGTAATGCCTGCCGTTTGCCGGGACCCGAGGGAGTGCGGATCAGACGATCAGTCGCGATGCCATCGTCGACTTCCACCTTGGCCGCAAGGATGCGGTTCTCGGGTATACCGAAATGTTTCATCGCGGCGCGAATCACCCATTCGTTTGAAGAAGAGACGGCCCAGACTTCACATTCGTTTTCCTGCAGGCGCCGGACAAGTTCTTGCATTTCGGGGAAGATTTGCAGGACGAAGAACTCATCGAAGAAGCGCGTCGCCGCGTCCATTAGCTTCGCCTCTGAAACACCTTTGTGCATGGTCACCATTTCGCCGCACATTGTGGTTTCATCGACCTCGCCGCGTTTGTAGGCGGCGTAACGCGCACGCATAGGCTTGTCGAGCGCGCTCGAAACAATACCGCCTTCTCTTAGTTCCCAATCGAAGAAGCGCTCGCCGGCATCGCCCGCCCACAGAGTACCGTCGCAGTCAAAGGCCGCGACGCGCAGGTCGAGGCGCAGAATCGATTCGAGAAACGCTTCGGCTTCTGGGGAGTTCATCGATCGACGATTGCGCGTGCCAGTCCCGCGTAATCCTCCGGAGTGTTGATATTCAAAGCCACCAGCGGATCGTCGACCTCGAGATATTGGATGTGCTCCTGATGCTGGTGTTCGATATCGCGGGCGATCGATGTGGGCGGAACGCGGAGAAATGCTTCCATCATTTCGCGCCCGATCAGGTAGGGATGCCCGTGCTTGCCAGAAAACTCGGGGACGACTGCCCAGATATTATCATCGGAAGCTTCGAAGGCGTCGTGCAGCTTCTGGACAGTCGTTGTGCTCACCGGAGGGCGGTCGACGAGCGTGACCATTGCGGCGTCGCGACCGTGGTTGAGCACTGCGTGCAGACCGACTTGCAGCGAGCTGAACTGGCCGCGGCTCGTGTCCGGGTTAACCACCAGAGATGCCCCTTGCGAATAAATGATCGGAGCCAGAGCGGCTTCGTTCTTTCCCACCACGACCACGACGAAGTCTGTGGCCAAGGCAAGCGAACGAATTGCCGCAGAAAGGAAAGTGTCAGTGGACGCCGCTTGCCCGGTTGCCGGCGGAGGCCATGGCAGCAAGGCTTTGTCCCGGCCCATGCGCGACGAGTCTCCGGCTGCGAGGATTACACCGGCGAAGCTGGAAGCGCGGGTCATGCTGCGAAGATAGCAGGGAACACAGACGAATTGTTGATTTTTGATTAAGCGACACGACTAGAGGTGCGAGTGTCTTCCCGAGCGAAGCGAGGGATCTTGGTGTTTGCCTGCACCACGAGTCGTGCCGGCGCACGCAAGAACCAAGGTCCCTCGCTTTGCTCGGAATGACAAAACAAATTTTGGGCAGTTTACTCGTGCTCGTCGAGCGCCGCGGGCGCATTTGGAGCATCATCAACAGCGTGTCGCTGTTGCGAACGGAACCAGCTCATATGGGGCAGGCCGGTATTCGCGTGGCGGCGAATTGCGATCAGCTCCGCCGTGATCGCAATCGCAATCTCCTCCGGGGTAATGGCCCCGATGTCGAGTCCGATGGGTGCGTGAACGCGGTCGAACAGGTGCGCGGGCACACCTTCTTTCTGCAGCGTCTTAAAGATTTCGATGACCTTACGTTTGGATCCGATCATGCCGACGTAGCGAGCGCGAGTCTGCACCGCCCATCTCAGGATGCGCATGTCATCGCGATGGCCTCGGGTGACGATGACAATGTAGGAAGCCTCGTTGGGGTCGAGCTTCTGCGTGGCTTCGTCGAAATCGAGCGCGTACACTTCACGAGCCGCTGGAAAGCGTTCTTTGGTGGCGTAGGAGGTGCGGTCGTCGGTGACAATGAGGTCGAATCCAGCGTTTGCAGCTGCTTGGCAAAGGTTTGCGGCTACGTGACCTGCGCCGAATATGTAAAGTAACGCTGGAGGTAACACTGGCTCGATGAAAACATCGAGCGTGCCACCGCACACCAGGCCAGTGTCGTACTTCGGGTCTTGATTGAGATCGAAGCTGAGGGTTCGGGGTTTTTCCGATTCCATCACCTCACGCGCCGCCTGCCACACGTCGGCTTCGACACAACCGCCTCCGATGGTGCCGACGATCGAGCCGTCGTCGCGCACCAACATCTTGGCCGTCTTAAACGATGGGATCGATCCGCGCACGTTTACGATGGTGGCGACCGCGCCTCGGCGGCCTTCGCGGCGGAGCTGCACGATTTGCTCGTAGATATCCATGAGGCTGCAGTTGCAGTACTGATTATCAGTCGGTTAACAGCGGGAGTCAAACGCGGAAAGCAAAAGCCCCGGGTTATCAGTCCGGGGCTTCTCTTAAACCAGTCGGGTTAAACGCGGCTTGCCAAGCACTTCAATCGTGGGCCGGTCCCGCATGATTGTCAACCTGTCGTAGTGGCTCAGTTTGAATTCTGAATCTCACAGCGCGTCATTAGAAGGGCATGCAATCTTTCCAGCGGGCTGGAAGATCTCGCGTCGAACGCGGAACCGTAGCGGGAGATCCTTCGCTCCGCCTGAAGAGCGGCTACGCTCAGGATGACGCCATCGACTAACGAAGATGCGTCAGGAATTCAAACTGATCTGCAACCCAGCTTTTCAGTGAGTGGAATGCAAAGGGCGGCAGAGTGTAGCATCACACCTAAATTAAGGAGAACGTTCCTATGAAAGCAGTTCGGATTCATCAATTTGGCGGGCCGGAGGTTTTGACTTATGAAGACATCCCCGATGCGCAGCCGCGTAAAGATCAGGTGCTGGTGCGCGTGCGCGCGTGTTCGCTGAATCATCTCGATATATGGGTGCGCAAGGGCTTGCCGGGGGTGAAGTTGCCGCACATTCTTGGCAGCGACGTTGCGGGCGAAGTGGTTGAGGTGGGCGAGTACGTCAGCGGATTCAAGGCTGGGCAGCGGGTGCTGTTGTCGCCGATGCATTACTGCGGACATTGCGAGAAGTGTGTTGCTGGAGTGCAAAATCAATGCCGCGCATTTACTGTGCTCGGCAACGGCGTGGATGGAGGGAACTGCGAACTGATTGCGGCGTCCGCGGCGAATGTGATTCCGATTCCTGATTCGCTCGATTTCAATCAGGCTGCGAGTGTGCCTCTGGTATTTGTGACCGCGTGGCACATGCTGATCGCATTGGCCGGCGTTCGTCCGGGACAGACCGTGCTGGTGCTGGGAGCGAGTTCGGGCGTGGGCATCGCTGCGATTCAGATTGCCAAACTTTTTCACTGCCGCGTGATTACGACTGCAGGGGACGAGGCGAAGCTGGCGAAGGGCCGCGAACTGGGCGCCGACTACGGCATCAACCACTATCAGCAGAAGATTTCCGACGAAGTGCGCAAGATCACGAATAAAGAGGGCGTCGACATCGTTGTGGAGCACGTCGGCGCTGCCACCTGGGACGAGAGCGTGAAATCGCTGAAGACCGGTGGCACGCTGGTGACTTGCGGCGCGACTACAGGGCCGAACGTCGCGATCGATCTGCGGCACCTGTTCGCGCGGCAGTTGACCATGCGCGGCTCTTATATGGGAACCATGGGCGATTTGCATGAAGTGCTTCGGCACGTGTTTGCCGGGCGGCTGAAGCCGGTAGTGGATCGCGCGTTTCCGCTCAGCGAGTTACGCGCTGCGCACGAGTATCTGGAGAAGAGCCAGATGTTCGGGAAGATCGTGGTGAATCCATAGCTGCGTTTATGCAGAGGCTCTGCTTCACGCCCCTACTTTCTCAAGGACCAGAAGTATCCAAGCGTAAGGCCGACCATCACGATCGTCGTCAGCCAGGCGACGGCATTGAATAGGCGGGAGTTGACGTACTCGCCCATGAGTTCTTTCTTGTTGATCAGCAGCAGCATGAAAATCAGTACGAAAGGTAGGACGATACCATTTACTACCTGGGATAAGACTGCGATCTTTACCAGCGGCAGGCCGGGAATCAAAAGGACCGCACCGCCGGCCGCGATCAACAGCGTATAGAGCCAGTAGAAAAATGGAGCTTCGCCGAATCGTTTATCCACGCCGGATTCGAAGCCCAGCCCTTCGCATACCGTGTACGCGGTGGAAAGCGGAAGAATCGATGCTGCAAAGAGGGAAGCGTTGAACAAGCCGACGGCAAAGAGAATATAAGCGTACTGTCCGGCCAGCGGTTTCAGAGCCTGGGCTGCATCGGCGGCATACTTGATGTCGCGGAATCCGTGAACGTAGAGCGTTGCGGCGCAGGCGACAATTATGAACCATGCGACCACGTCGGTAAAGATGCAGCCGACGATTACATCCCAGCGCGAAGCATGCAGGCCGCGCCGGGTCACGCCTTTTTCCACAACCGAGGCTTGCAGGTAGAACTGCATCCATGGAGCTATCGTGGTTCCGACCACGCCGATGACCATGTACAGATATGTCTGCTCCCGAAACCTGGCCCACTCCGGCGGTTTGAAGGTTGCGGCCGTTGCGACTTTCCACGCCGGATGGGCGAGCGCCCCGGCGAAAATGTAAGTGATATAGAAGAACGACGCTGCGAGGAAGACTTTCTCTACGCTTTTGTATTGACCCTTGACCACGATCAGCCAGACGATGACGGCGCAAACTGGCACGGTCACGTAGCGCGAAAGACCGAACAGTTCCAGGCTGGTGGCGATGCCAATAAATTCCGTGACCACGTTGCCGAAGTTGGTGATCAGAATTCCGAGCATCATCAGGAACGTGATGCGCAAGCCGAACTCTTCGCGGATGAGGTCGCTGAGTCCTTTACCAGTTACCGCGCCCATGCGGGCGCTCATCTCCTGTACGACGATCAGGGCCAGAGTGATCGGGATCATAGTCCAGAGCAGAAGGAATCCGTATTGGGCTCCGGCCTGCGAATAGGTGAGGATGCCGCCGGCGTCGTTGTCGACGTTGGCGGTGATGATCCCGGGTCCTACAACTGCGAGGAACAGCAGGGTCCGGACTCGGAATCGTTTCAGAAATTTCATGCGCGCATTTCGCAAACATGTTGCAGAAGAAGATGAACGCCCCAGGTGTTGCGTTGCCAGCATGGAGCGGAACGAGAGCCGCATTAGCATAACCGCACTTGCGGATTATGGACAAAGAAAAAGTGCTGGAAGATAACAATTTAAGATAAGAATCCCGCGTTTATTGGTTTAGCGCGCCGCATCGATGAGATCGGACAAATCTAGGCCTCATTTTCGCTGCTCGAGTTTGACCGATGCGGTTATCGGCTGTCCGCCGCGCAAGACTTTCACTTCGACGAGGTCGCCGATCTTGCTGCGGCGGAGGGCGTCGGTAAAGTCGTAGAGATTCTTGATGGGTTTGTCGCCGAATTGAATGAGCACGTCGCCTGCTTTCAGACCTGCTTTGGCCGCGGGCGAACCGGGTTTCACATCGGCGAACTTCACGCCGTTCGGAATTTCTCCGAAGTCTGGAATCGATCCGAAGTAGGGGCCGTAGCCTGCGCCGCTGCCGCCACCGGGCGGCTTTTGTTCGATCACGGTCTGAAACTTGGGTGTGTCTTCGGCATTCGCGAGTTGCACCGTCACATTCGCGATCAGGTCGAGTAGCTTCGCCGCCGAGAGAGCGTTGATTTTTTCCCAGGTGTCGGAGGGCTTGTGATAATCGGAGTGCAGCCCCGAGAAAAAGAAGAGGACGGGAATCTTTTTGGTCACAAAAGAGGTGTGGTCGCTGGAGGAATAGCCGCTCGCGGAGTATTCGATTTTGAACGCGGAACTCTTCTGCGTTTGGTCTTCTTCGGCTTTTGCGAGAATAGGCTTGAAGGTTGATCCCGTGCCCACGCCGCCAATGTAGACTTTGTCGTCTTTGATGCGGCCGATCATGTCCATATTGATCATGGCTACGGCCTTGTCGAGAGGGCGAGTTGGCTCTTTCACCCATTCAGCGGATCCGAGCAGGCCGAGTTCTTCTCCGGCGAAATCCATGAACAGAATTCCGCGTTTCAATTGACCGCGCTGGGGCGAAAGCAGACGCGCTAGCTCCAACACGCCAGCGCTGCCCGAAGCATTGTCGTCGGCTCCGGGATGAATCTGTCCGATCTGCAAAGGCGCGAGGGAGTCGAAGTTGCCGCGGCCGAGGTGATCGTAATGCGCGCCCACGATTACGTACTCATCGGTCTGTCCCGGCAGGTACGCGAGAATGTTGTTCACCGTGGCTCGCGTGGTTTCTATGTCTACCTTCATGGTGACGTACAAACTTTCGGGAGGCGCGAACGATGCAGGCTTGGTAGCGGCGTTGATTTGATCTTGTAATACCTTCAGCGATTTTCCGGAGGCTTGCAACCAGGCTTCTGCGATATCGTTCTTCACTTGGACGAATACGATTCCAATGTTCTCGGGACCACTGACGCTGCCGAAGCGCGTGAGCAAGTCTTCTTCGCCATCGCCGAGCTTGCCGTTGATCATCACGACCGCGCGCGCTCCGTGATTGCGCGCGTTGATCGCTTTCGTAATCATCTGCGAGTGATGAGTTAATCCTTGCTCCCCACTCTTTGCGGCGAAGGCGGTGGGCTCGTAGCGGAGCACGATTACAATCTTGTCTTGCACATCGAGGTTGGCGTAATCGTCGTACTGATATTCGTCAGCGGTTACACCGTAGCCGGCGAAGACCACTGATCCTTCGACCTGACCCGAGGATGAAAAACTGAAGGGGACAAAGTCCTGATTCGTTTTCAGTTCTTTCTTCTTGTCGCCGTTGGTCACCACTAGCCGGTTATCTGATTTCAACTTCGCCCCGGTAATCAAAGTAAAGGGCTGCAGATAGCCGTGAGTGCCGGCGGGCGGAATCTGGAATTCTTTGTAGCGCCTCACGATCAGGTCTGCGGCGCGCCCCAGGCCTTTCGTGCCTGCGCCGCGGCCTTCCATTTCCGGTGCCGAGAGCGCCTTGATGTCGTTGAGAACCCGCCTGGGGTCGGCTTGGGCGATCGGCGCGCTCGCTGCGGCGCTCGACAGCGCGATGAGTATGAATGCTAAAAATACTTTGGCCCTGGGCAATCGACGGAGTTTAGCGGGAGTCAGCATTTGTTTCCTCTGGAAGATGAATCGTAGGAGTTGCATGGATGGCTGTCAATGTGGCTGGTCCTTCGCGCACTCCGCGGAATTTCTCAGGGCGCTCCGCGTCTTAGGTTTTCATTCGCTCCAGCCAACCGCGAAACCTTCAATCGCGGAGGTCGCCGAGAACTGCCGCGGAGTATGCGGAGGACGAGCGTGGTCCCGGCAGTTTAAGATGGTTGCGGGCCTGAGTCCGCACGCGAAGACTACGCAGGCCAAGACTTTTGAGGCCAAGACCTTTCAGGTTAAGACTACGAATGACCAAGAACTCGGCGCGCGCTCTCTACCTCTCGATTGCTCTCGTGGTTGTCGCACTCGATCGTTGGACGAAGGGCCTCGTGGCACAACGCATTCCGCTCTATAGAAATATCCAGATCATCCCCGGCTTTTTTCGGCTTACGCATACCGAGAACACGGGTGCGGCCTTCAGCCTGTTCGCTGATTCGACCGGACCGTGGAAAACGGCATTGCTGATTGGATTTTCAGCGATCGCGCTGATCGTAGTTTTGGTCCTGCTGTGGAAGAATCACCATACTCACGTGGCGACAGGCATTGGCTTGTCGTTGATTATGGGCGGAGCTTTGGGGAATCTGTGGGACCGTGTGGTGCGCGGGCGCGTGGTCGATTTTTTGCTGTTCTACGTGAAGCGGTATCAGTGGCCGGTGTTCAATCTGGCGGACAGCGCGATTGTGGTGGGCGCGGGGTTATTGGTGCTGGAGATTCTGTTTCACAAGGGAGCTGCGCAAGAGGAATCTAACGCAAACTGACCCTGCGCTCGTTGTGACCCGGACTGCGCCTCCAGCTATACTGTTTTGATGAACGTAATTTCCATTGATGAGCGTGAGGACGATACTGAGCGAAGCATCGAGCAGTTCAAGCGGCTCTCGGGCAAGGGGAACTCCCGCGGCTGGCGCTTCAATCGCGATGAAATTCACTCGCCGCACGACGATGCCCGCTCGTAGCTTCTTCGACACCAACGTTCTCCTCTTCGCTGACGACAAAGCTGCGCCCGCAAACAGAGCCGGGTCCTTGCCCTGGTGGGCGAGCATCGCCGCGCGGGGACGGGCGTGGTCTCGATGCAGGTGCACGCTAAATTTCGACCGCGCAATCACAGGCGAGATGGCGATGTTTCAGCAGTGGTAGCGTCTACCGGCGGACTGCTGCGGAACCTCAGCTTAATTTCTCGGCAGTGTCAGTACAAACGCCCAGAATGCCTCGTCATTCTTCAACTTGAGAATGGAGTCGTCTTTAGTGGGATCGGGCATTGCTTCTCCCTTTAGCACGTTTGTCCGGCGGTCGAAGGCTTGCTGCAAATGGAGCTTTGCGCCAGCTGCGTTTCCCTGCTCCGCGTCGATACAAGCCAGGTTGTAGTAGTTGATTGGATAATCGGGATCGGCGGCAATAGCGATCTCGGCCACGGCGCGACTGTTCTTGGCGTCTCCGCTCATACCCAGCGACATCACGAGTTGATCTGTTGCAACGCGGCGAGGGGTGAGGTAGTTCGTGCCGTCAGGCATGGCATCGAGCGAGGCTTTATAGTATGACGCCGCGAGACCGGGCGAGTTCTTGAAAAGGGCTGACGCCAAACGGAAATAGTCGGTTGCGTTAGGTTGGTAGGTTAAATTGGGATGAAAGTCGGCAAGCACAGCTTTCATCGCGTCCTCTCCGGCGGGAGTCTCTACTACGCTCGAAATGTGCATCTCGGCGCAGGTCTTGGCGTTACCCGCGAAGCCGAACAGGTTGTGCTGATGATGGCCGCCGGCCAGGCTCATGTCTACCAGATAAGACGTTGTGACGAGGGTTTCTCCGGCTGTGCTCTTCAGCTCTCCATCGACGCGTTTGGAGATCAGCTTCGCATCGTGCTTGAGAATCGGATTGATTGCATCCTCGCGACACCCTTGGGCCGAGGGCTTGCCGGATTGATTCTCAAAGAGGATGAAAGATACCGTCAAAGCAGTTCCGCCTTTACTGAACTGTGCAACCGGGCGCGTGTCGTTGTCATACACGGTGAGCATCTCAGGCTTCCAGTCCTGCCCGGCAGGCAGCGCAATCGCGCCAGGGCCAAACCATGTCACCAGCATCAACGACTTACTAGCGGCGGCGGCCTGAGCAACGGCGCTTCGGCAAAAGGTCTGACAAGCAAGCGAGAGGCACACGAAAGCAGCAAGGCGAGCGGAGAATACGCGCATGGTCGGTATCCGATTCTGGACAACGCTTAGTAGAATTTTCCTTTTAAAGTCGAAGCCGCCAGAATTATAGCGCTTGTGAACAGCTCTGCAATGTCCGTCGCCCCTTCGGTCGGGAAACGGGAATTGTTCTACGGCGTCCCGTAAATCTGCTTGTACACGCTGGCATTGCGCAGGATTGCCTGGACATACTCGCGCGTCTCAGTGAAGGGAATTGATTCCACGAACTCTTGCGGGTCGCGATATTTGCCCTGGCTTAGCCACTCGTCTACGCGGTCCGAGCCGGCGTTGTAGGCGGCTAGGGCGTATTCGAACGATCCACCGAACTTGTCGACCATGCCGCGGAAATAGCGCGTACCCAGTTGCAGATTCACAGCGGGCGTGTAGAGTTGGCTGGCGCTGTAGCGCTGCAGCTTCACTTCTTTGGCGACTTGTTTGCCGGTCTTCGGCAACAGTTGCATCAGGCCGACCGCGTTGGCCCGTGATACTGCGTTGGGATTGAATTCAGATTCCTGCCGGATTAGAGACGCAACCAAGTACGGATCCAATGAATTCGCCGCGGCCGAACGTTTCAGATCGTTCCAGAACGCCTTAGGAAAGAGCGCCTCCCAGTATTTCCGCGGAAGATCGGGAATGTCGAGCGCGAAATAATTTGGCGCCGAATGCTTCATCAGTTCGATGGCCTGGTCGTAGTGGCCGGTCTCGTCATAGAGCTGCGCGGTTTCCGCGGGACCCCAACTGCCGCCGTCAGGCGTGGCCGCAGCGGCGGCCTGCAATTCGCGCACGGCAAAATCGACCAGGCCGCCATTGCCCAGAAGCTCCGCTTTCTGCACGTGCAATTCATCCCGCGGCGGTTCGGCGTCTTTTACTTTGCTGGCGCTGTCGAGTGCAGGCACGCGATCGAGCAAGGCATATTGTGTGGTGGCATCGGGCGCTGCCGGAGGGAGATGTTTCATCCGTTGGCGTCCCATCTCGGCGTAGTAGAAATTGCGATAGCGATCGGAAAGCTTTTGATAAAACGCGCGCGCCATTAAAGGCTGATTGTCTTCTTCGGCGAGGCGGGCGCGCCAATATAGCGCCGCAGAGGTTTCCGCGCCGTTAGGATAGACGGCAATCTGTTCCTCAAATGCCTTCTTCGCATCCTCGGTGCGTCCCTGGCGGAAGGTTAGCCAGGCAGCTTTCCAGTGCTCATACGATGCGCGTGTCCCGTTCGGAAAGCGCTGGTGGATTTCACGAAAGGTGTCGAGCGCCTGATCGTATTCGTGATGCACGAGATGCAGATTCGCCGCAGAGAGCAGAGCCTGCTCCAGCCAAGGACTGCTGGGAGCCGCCTGGCGAAGCTCATTGACGGTGCGGTAGAACGCGTCGTTGTCACTGGCAGACCAGGCGAACTGACCCAACAGATAGAGGCGCTGCGCGTTGATTTCGCCGCCTTCGCTGCCGAGCAGGGCTAGGACTAACTTGGCATCATGATTTCTGCCGCCGCGATGAAGAGCGTCCGCTAAAGAAAGTTGCAGGGTAGGCTTATCGATCGCGCTGGCTTCATTGGCCAAACCACGATATTCGTCCGCGGCTTCGGCATAGCGCTTGTGGCTCATCAAGGCGTCGGCGCGGGTTTTGCGTTGTGCGGCAGTTGCGGGCGCGGCGGAGGGAAGCTTTTTCAACTCCGTATACGCCGCATCAGCTTCTGCGCAAGTCGGCATTGTGTAGTAAATGTTTGCCAGCGTGATGGCAGCTTTCGCGGTCTGGCCTGAGGCTGCGTAGGCACGGCCGAGCGCGAATTCGAGATCCGAGCGTATGGGTAAACGTAGCGGCTCCAATATGGTGACGGCCTCGGTAGCCTGGCCTTCGAGCAAGAGAGCATCCGCATAGCGAATTGCGGCGTCGCGCACCAACAGCGAATCCGCATGCGCCTTGGCAAAGTCTGCCAGATTTGCGATGCCCTCGGCGGTGTGACCGGTTTGCAGATATGAAGTGCCCAGATAGTAGGCGACGTAATCGCCTAAATCTCCGGCATGTTGCTTGGCGCGCGTTAGTGGGTCGATGGCTTTCGCATAGTCGCGATCGAGCACGTGCGCATAGCCCAAGACGAGCCATGCCAGGGCTCCAGCGTCTTCTTTCGCATGAGCGCGAGCGTAGGCATCAAGGCCGGTGTAGGCGGCTGGCGTGCGATCCTGCAGAAGCTGTTGCGCCATGGGACGCAGGCTGGCTGAAGCTACAAAGGCCTGCCGCAGACGCGCGACTCGTGGAGAGACAGGCCGGCGCCTATGGGCGGTGCTGGTGGGGTGATGCGCGGCTGTGCCAGAAGCGGGCTTCGTGCCGGCAGACGATTTGTGTGCCTGAGTTGTGCCGGGATGGGGCTTGCTGTTGGGCTTACTGCTGGTTGCGCTATCTTTACTTCCGCTATCCTTGCTTCCGCTTTCTTGAGCAGCCGGCTTTGGCGGAGCGGTGTCGGTCTGGGTTTGAGGGGAACTGGGCGCAGTCTGCGGCAAGGGCTCTGCCGACGCTGGCAGAACGCCAAAGGAGCCGCAGAGAATTGCGGCTGTGAGTACCCACCACTTCATTGAACCTGATTGCACTGAACCTGATTCCACCGAACCTATTTGCAGTAAATCTGATTGCACTAAATCTATTTGCACTGCGTTTACTTTCGCGGAGATAAATTACTGCCAGAGCCGCTTCTGTTTAAACTAACCGCCTAAACCAACCGCAAAATCTAGCGATGGAAATTGGAACCCAAGATGGAGACATCGTCCTCGGCCAGACTGCGCAGCAACTCATGATAAAAATAGTCGGCGCTCGCGGCTGCTGTGCTGCCGTAGCGCTTCTGAAACGTGCCGCGGCTTTTGTCGATGTCTTCCTTCAGCCGGTCGTATAAATCTTTGTTGCGGCGTCCCTCGGCAACTTTCGCCTGATTGTAGAGCTTGATTTCATCCACCAATAGGCGGGCGAAGCGCTGTGCTTTGCGATGCATGTCGGCATCTTCCGGTGATAAGCCAGCCAAAGGATCGGTAGCTACAGCCGGCGCGGCGGCAGCGGAGGCATGCGCCGCAACCACTTCTACCACGTCGGGTGCGGCTTCCAAATGAACCGGGGCGCTTGCGGGAACATGTTTGGGCGCGTGCGACGCGAAGGGATCCGAAAACGAAGAAACGGTTTGCACTGCGGGAGCTGGGCTTTCAATACGGCTCGCTGCCGAAGCATCTTCTTTGGCCGCCAATTGCTTGCGTAGCGACGCTACTTCCAGCCAAGCGCTGGTTGCAGCCACCAGCAATTCCAGGGCATCGCTTTCCAACTTGCCGTTGTCGCCGCCGTCGGCGTAAACCAGCGCTGCCACTTTATCTTTTAACGCCAGCGGCAGTACCAGCACTTGCTCCTTAGTTGGACTGCCGAAGTGGTCGACGAATCGCGAATCCATGGCCGCGATATTGCCGGCTGTTACTGCTCGGTTGCGGTAAGCATCGGCTGCTGGCCCGGCATTCAGATCGAGAGAAAAATCCTTGGCGATTTCCTCACCGCCGAAGCCGCGCGATTGCCATCCCGACGCGGCTCCCGCCTTCACCACGAAGAGCGCGATGCGCGAGCAGTAGCCGCTGCCGGCATCCAGGAGCGCGCGCAGAATTTCTTTTTGACTTGAACCCGCATGGATGCTCGAGACCGCTTCGACCAGTGTGTTCGTATATTCGCGCGGTGCGGCGGAAGAAACGTTCGATTGAGATGGTAACGACTCCAGCACCTGCTGCACGATCTGCGACTGCAGTTGAGGGAGCTGCGCTGCAAGAGCTTTACTCACGGCCTCTGCAACAAGTTGCCGCGTTTCGTTTTGCTTGTCGTTCTGATCCGCCATGCTTAGAGAACCATGATCCCTGGAATCGAACTTTATCTTGTCGAGCTTTATCTCGTCGAACTTTATCTCGTCGAGCCTCCGTCCGCATCGCCCTGCAGCCGGCCTCTAACTGCTGATTGTACGGCACTTGTGGGAACGCCCCAGAGTACTTCGGTACCTGTTCAACCGCGTAGCCGAGTTGGCTTCGACTGTATCGCAAATTCCGGAGGGATCAAAGCTTGATAGAGGTGTACAGGAATGTTCATCTGCTCTGCGCCAAGAAGGTTGCGCCTAGAATGGTGCGCCGGGAAGAATGTGCGGCTGTGCGGATGGATGCTCGTGTGCCTGGCGGGTTCTCTCGTGTTGACGGCTGTCCTGCGGCCCAGGTTATCGACTGAAAATAAACTTGCGACGGGAGTTTTGGGTTGGTCGAGTGGGGTTTACCATTTGATAACAGGGTACCCCCCTCCCCCCTCCCCCCTCAATCTCTGGAATCATGGGGTTAGGCATGGTTCGGCCTGTAAAATATAGATGTCAAAGAGCTTACAGGCCAAAATATAGAAAGCAAAGGAGTTATCGGCGATCTCTTGCCCGACTCCTCCGAGTTTCTCCATCCAGATGGCGCTGCTACTGCTTGAACAATTATGGGGAGAGATTGGAAACGAGCGCAAGGTCAGATGTCACAAGGGGGCTGTGGAAAACTTGCCAGTACAGTTTCGCGACCTGCATTCAAACCGAAAATTGAGAATGGTGACGGGCCCAACTGTATGAATGCATAAGTGCAATGAAGAAGGGTTCTCGAAGCGGCTACGATGCTGAGACCGGCGACGAAAGCGCCAACTCAGAAAGCTCACTCGGAGAACCCTATGAACAGCCCTCACTATATCGGA
>Ga0302320_10008544_pt1 | contig 22234 bp, 18 predicted proteins | sample Bog_T0_3_FD_202130 | JGI IMG/M metagenome (GOLD analysis project Ga0302320, IMG submission 202130) | Peat permafrost microbial communities from Stordalen Mire near Abisko, Sweden - Bog_T0_3 | ecosystem: Environmental > Terrestrial > Soil > Wetlands > Peat | place: Sweden: Abisko, Stordalen Mire...
CCGTGCTGCACAACATGGTGGTCGGCATTCTCCTGATCGTGCTGCTGCAGTGGATTTTCCTCGGCGACCTCCGCAGCGCGCTGATAGTTGGCGCCACCATCCCGTTCGCGCTGTTTTTCGCGGTGACCATTCTGGTGTTGCGCGGCGAATCCGCCAACCTGCTGTCGGTCGGCGCCATCGACTTCGGGTTGATCGTGGACGCCACCGTGATCATGGTCGAGGCGATCTTCCGCCGCCTGACGCAAACCACAGCGCTTTCCGAGGCCGAGCGCAGCCATATCTCGACCGACACCACGATGGGCATCAAGAGCCACGCCATCCTGTCGGCCGCCGCCGACGTTTCCCGCTCGATCTTCTTTGCCGCCGCCATCATCATCGCGGCGTTCCTGCCGCTGTTCACGCTGAATGGTGTCGAAGGCAACATCTTCGGGCCGATGGCGCGGACCTATGCCTATGCGCTGGCCGGCGGCCTGCTCGCGACCTTCACGGTCACGCCTGCGCTGAGCGCGATCATCCTGCCTTCGCACATGCACGAAACCGAAACCTGGATCATGGCGTTCCTGCATCGTCTCTACGTTCCGGCGCTGAACTGGGCCATCGGCAATCGCAGGCTGGTGCTGGCGGGTGCGCTCGGGCTTGTCGTCATGACCGTCGTATTTGGCCGCATGCTCGGACTGGAGTTCCTTCCCAAGCTCGAGGAGGGCAATCTCTGGATCCGTGCGACCCTGCCGCCGACCATTTCGCTGCAGGAGGGCAATGCCTATGTCAACGAGATGCGCAAGCTGATCCGCAGCTTTCCCGAGGTGGAATCGGTGGTGTCGCAGCATGGCCGCCCCGACGACGGCACCGACGCCGCCGGGCTGTTCAACGCGGAATTCTTTGCGCCGCTCAAACCGGTCAACGAATGGCCCGGTACCCACGACAAGGACGAACTCACCGCGGAACTCCTGGCGAAGCTGCAGGACAAGTTTCCCGGCGTCGAGTTCAATTTCTCGCAATATCTGCAGGACAACGTTTCCGAGGCCGTCTCCGGCGTCAAGGGCGAGAACTCGATCAAGCTCTACGGCAACGATCTCAAGGCGCTCACCGACACCGCCAACCAGATCAAGTCGGTGCTTTCGACGGTGCAGGGCATTACCGATCTGGCGGTGTTCACCTCGCTCGGCCAGCCCACCATCCAGATCGATATCGATCGCGCCAAGGCGGCCCGCTACGGGCTCGCCCCCGGTGACATCAACGCCACCATCAAGGTGGCGATCGGCGGCGATACCGCCGGCGACCTCTATGAGCCCGGCAGCGACCGGCATTTTCCGATCATCGTTCGCCTCGCGCCCGAATATCGCAAGAGCGCGGAGGCGATCCAGAACCTGCGGATCGGCGCCGCCGGGCCGAACGGCACCATCACGCAGATTCCCCTGAGCGAGGTAGCCTCGATCAAGCTGGTGTCGGGCGCGGCCTACATCTATCGTGAACAGCAGGAACGTTATCTGCCGATCAAGTTCTCGGTGCGCGAACGCGACCTCGGCGGCGCGGTCAGGGAGGCCCAGGACAAGGTCGCAGCGCAAGTCAAGCTGCCGCCGGGATCGCGGGTCGAGTGGGTCGGCGAGTTCGGCAACCTGCAGGACGCCATCAAGCGGCTGTCGATCGTGGTGCCGATCAGCCTCACGCTGATCGCGATGCTGCTGTGGTTCAATTTCGGCTCGATGATCGACACGCTGCTCGCCATGAGCGTGATCCCGATGGCGATCTTCGGCGGCGTGCTTGGCTTGCTGATCTCGGGCATTCCGTTCAGCGTGTCGGCCGCGATCGGCTTCATTGCGCTGTTCGGCATCGCGGTGATGGACGGCATCATCATCCTGTCGCAATACAACCAGCTGATTGACGAGGGCCTCGACCGTATCAGTGCCGTGATCCGCACCGGCGAACTGCAATTGCGTCCGGTGCTGATGACCTGCGTGATCGCGGGCGTCGGACTGCTGCCGGCGGCGCTGTCGAGCGGGATCGGATCGCAGGTGCAGAAGCCGCTCGCGGTGGTGGTGGTCACCGGCATGATGCTGGCGCCGCTGGTGATCCTGGTGACGCTGCCGGTGCTGATCTCGTTGTTCTCGCGCCGCGCCCGGTAATCTCTGTGGGCGCATGCCCATAATACCTGCCCACTCCGATTGTGGTTGACGCCTTCTGACGGTTATCCCCAAATTGCGCTGGGGATGGAACCGCGAGGAGTGTCGCATGCGGAACGGCGAACAGCAGGCGCGGGCCGCGGCCCGCACTTCCGACCAGATACTCGGCGAAATCCGCGACTATTGCCGCGCCACCCAGACCGCGGAATCCACCTTCGGTCGGCTGGTCGTCAACGACGGCAAGCTGGTCTCGCGGCTGCGCGACGGCGCCAAAATCACCACCGGCACCCTCGACAAGGTCCGCGCCTATCTGTCCGAGCATCGCAGCGCTGCGACCTCCGCGCCGCCCGCGTCAAACAAGCCTGCCGCGGCGGTGCGGCCGCTCAACGGCGCGGCGACCGCGGCCGAGGTGGCGCCGGCCGGCTTCCGCTTCTTCGACAACCGGCAGAAATACCTGCTGTTCGTCTCGACCTGCAGCGAGAAGACCGACGTCGCCAGCCGGATTTCGCTCGAACTCGGCAATCTGCAGCCGGCGCCGCCGGCGCTTCGGATCTTCGACGCCGGGGTCGGCGACGGCACCGTGCTGTCGCGGGTGATGCGGGCGGTCCATGCGCGATTTCCCACCATGCCGCTCTATGTCGTCGCCAAGGAAATCAGTTACGAGGATGTGCGGCTGACGCTCGAAAAGATGGCCGACCGGCTGTTCGAGCATCCCGCCACCGTGCTCGTCATCACCAACCTCTATTATGCCGAGGCGCCATGGCTGACGCCGCGTTCGGCGACCGCGGCGCAAAGCCTGATCTGGAAGGATGTGGCACTTGCGGGCAATACCGCGCACGGCTTTGCCGAGCAGATCGGTGAACTCGAGGGCTTTCTGGCCGAAAACTGGCGCGCTGGCATCAGTCCGAAAACCGGCAACCCGGTCTATCAGCGCCCGATCATCCTGACGCTGCGGCGCGAGGATCATTCTTTCCTGCTCGATCCGATCATGCCGCGGCCGGGACGCGTGATGGCCGATTACGACCTCGTCATCGCCTCGCAGCCCTACCGCGCCCGGGCCAGCGTCGAATTCAAGGCCTCAAAAGTGGTGGCGCCGCTGGCGCGGTCGCTGCGGCCCGGCGGCCGCCTGATCGGTATCCACTCGCATGGCGATGATCCCGGCATGGAGGTCATCGAGGGGGTCTGGCCTGGCGAAAATCCCTTCACATCGGATCGTCACGCCATCCTGCGGCAGGTCAAGCACGAGCTTGGCGGGGAGGCGCGGCACTACAATTTCAACGCTTCCTCCGATGCCCGCTCGATTTTCCGTTATCACATGCACACGCTGCCCGACGAAGTCTCGGGCCCGATCGGAACCTCGACGCTGTTCGCGGCCTGGAATGCCGCGATCTATGTCGCCCAGATCGAGGATGTCAGGCTGTCCGAGGTTGTCCGCGACGGCCGCTATCTCGAGGCCACCGACCGCGTGCTGAAGAAGCATGGCGGGCTCTGGTTCAACGATGAGACCTATGTGATTTCGCGCCGCCGCGCGTGAACATGGCGCTGCAAACCGGAAAGCCGCCCGTGACCGTACCCGATCCCACCTCACTCCGTGACCTCGCCGCGCTGCTGGCCTCGGCGTCCGTCGAGGTCTCGTCTCGCGGGCATCAGCTGCAGCAACTGCAAGATCATTTTGGTGCCGGCAGCGAGGTGACCATCACCTTCCTGCCCGGCGACAATTATCGCCACAACGTCGACACCGCCGTGGCGCTGCGCCGCGCCGGTTACAATCCGGTACCCCATATTGCCGCGCGCGAAATGGCTTCGCGCGAGGCGCTCGACGACTTTCTGTCGCGGGCGCGCGGCGAGGCGGATGTCACGCGCGTGGTCCTGATCGCCGGCGACGTCGCGCTCGCCAAGGGTCCGTTCAAATCGAGCTTCGACCTCGTCGCCACCGGATTGTTCGAGGCCCGCGGCATCGCCCGCGTCAGCGTTGCCGGCCATCCCGAAGGCCACCCCTGGCTCGGCGCAGCCGAGACTTTCAAAATGCTCGAAGCCTGGCGCGACTGGGGGCAGCGGATGGGGATCGAGCTCGATATCGTCACGCAATTCTGCTTCGAGAGCGCACCGATCCTGGGATTGATCGGCGAACTCGATGCGCGCGGCATCGGGCTTCCCGTCATTGTCGGCCTTGCCGGCCCGGCGAGCCTTGCGACGCTGACGAAATTCGCGCTCCGCTGCGGCATCGGCAATTCGATGCGCTCGCTGCGCGGCCGGATCGGCCGCTTCGGCCGCCTGGTGACGGATACCGGACCCGACGACGTCATGCAGGGTCTGCGCGCGGCGCCGCCGGCTGCGACGGCGTCGATTGCCGGCTTCCATCTGTTTCCGTTCGGAGGATTGCGCAAGACCGCTGGTTGGCTGCACGACTACGGCGAGGAAACGCAGCGGCAGATGCCGACCGCGGCGTCAGGCGCCGGGCCTCAGAATCCGTAAAGCCGCGCCGGATTGTCGACCAGAATCCTCTTGCGAATCGCCGCATCCGGCGCCCACACCGGAAGCTGATTGAACAGACGGCCGTCATCGATCTGAAACAGCGGCGTCAGGTCGGTCGGCTTTCCCCCAGGTGGTGCAACCGAATTCGGATGCGGCCAGTCCGTGCCCCAGATAATGCGGTCGGAATTTGCAGCGATCAGCGCCTGGGCGAGTGGGGCTGCGTCCGGATAGTCGGGCGCCAGCTTCGAGGCGCGATAGGCACCTGAGATCTTCACATAGGCCTTGCCCGATTTCACCAGCGCCAGCAGGTCGGCGAAGCCTGTTTGCTCGACCCCCAGTTCGCCCAGCGCGCCGCCGAAATGGTCGAACACGACCGGCACCGGGGAGACCGCGACCAGCTCCTTGATCGCGGAGATCATGGCGAGGCTGGTGAACAGCTGGACATGCCAGTTGCGGGCTTTCACCCGATCGACCGCGGCCTGAAGGCGCGCGCGCCCGACATCGGGGTCGCTGACGCCGCCTCTGGTAAGATTGAGCCGAATGCCGCGAAAGCCCGCCTGTTGCAGGCTATCGAGATCGCTCTCCGGTGTCTTGTCGTCGATCACGGCGACGCCGCGCGCGGTCGCGCCACGCGCCTTGATGCCGAACAGCGTGGCGGAATTGTCGGTGCCGTAGACGCTCGGCGTGACGATCACCACGCGCTCGATGCGAAGCGCCTTGTGCAGCGCCGACATCTCCTCGGGCGAAGCCGGCTCCGGCGTATAGACGCGGCCCGCAAAGAACGGAAACTTCTCGGGGTCGCCGTGAATGTGGGTGTGGCAATCGCAGGCGCCTGCGGGAACGTCGAAATTCACCGGCGTCGAAGGTTGTGATGCTTTTGCGAAGGCAGTTCGATCGCGCACGGTCACTCCCGCGGCAATGGAGGCAAGCAGAATACCGCGTCTGGTTAGCATCGCTTCGCTCCCTGGCTATTCGCAAGACGGGTCGGGCGCGCCAAGGCGCGTAATCACTCATGCGCCGCACCATTCGAGAGAGAAAACGGCGCCCGTATCCGTGCCACCGATTTCCCCCGTGGGGAGACGTCCATGGCTCCAAACCCGAACATGAGTAGTAGTGTAATTCAATTACCGATTCGCTGTGCGGCAGGAATTATTCCAGCACGTACAGCCTAGAACTATAACTAGACTAGATTCACGCTGGTATAGTTGTTTCCGCAGTAGTCGCCTCAGTCGGACGGGCTCGTCAATCTTTCAGGCCAGGATTTGAACATGGGACGCCAACCACGGAATTTGATGCAAGTCATTGGCGCTCTCGCTTGTATAATGTTGAGTCGCCCGACATCAGCGCCGGCACAGGGCGCGTCAGCATTGCCGCAGCCAATGACATTTGATTGGGTGAGGGAGGGACCGGAAAACGGGTGCGAGCAAAAATGTCGCGAATGGGTATCGGCACGTGGGACCATTACGAAGGAAACGCCGCAGCAATTTGCTGATTTTGCGAAAGATCGAAATCTACTGGGATCGGCCGTCGTTTTAGAGTCGAACGGTGGTGATATATCAGCTGCGATCTGGCTTGGACGCGAATTCCGGCGACGTGGTATGGCGACCACGGTGGGCAAGACAGAGTATTTAACGCCAGACCCGTCAGGTGAGCGGCGGGCCAAGCTCTCGCTCCGCGCTCTATGCCAATCAGCCTGTCCGTTCGTTTTGCTTGGTGGCGTGCTACGCCATGTGCCTACCGATGCAGGCATTTTGGTCCATCAAATATGGCCAAACCAGAAAAGAGAAGATGCGATGGCCGCGACCTATTCGGCCCAGGATTGGGCGGCACAGCAGCGCCAACTAGGACAACTCGCTCGTTACACGATCGAAATGGGCGGCGATATTTCGTTGTTCGAATCTGCGATGCGAATTCCTCCGTGGGAAGTACTCCGCCCGCTCACGATGGAGGAGGTTCGTCGTGTCGGTCTCGACAATGTCGAAAACGTGTTCGACGTAGCTGCAGTAAAATTAGAGGCATCAAAAACTAAACAGCCCTCACCGCCATTTCTTGCCACCGCGCCGGCCGATAATTTGAAGGCATCCTCATGGGAAACAGTCGAGCGAGGAGGCGTCGAGTTGTTGACGCGACAATATCCGCTGACGGTTCAAGGTGAAACAATTGGACATTTTGAAATTTCCTTCGCTTGCGGGCACAACGAATATGGAGTTGCCTACTCAGAGACCCGTCGGGCGGTTGAAAATACGGCTTTACGCCTGACCGGTGTGGGGCTCGCGGTCAACAAAAGCCCCATACCACTTGCCGTCGGATCCTCACTGCGCAGTATGCAGGGTGAGACAATTGAATCAATTGCAAGCGGAGCAGCTTCGCTGGCCTTCGTTACCGAACTAATGCGCGACGGTGGTCAGCCACTAACGGTCGCGACTGTTAGTTCAGACGGCGCCAAAACTATTGTTGTCGTTGGGAAAACCGGATTGTCGGCTAGCCTTGAACGGCTCACGGCAAATTGCCGTTAGTGACTGTTCGCACAACGACACGGTAGTCACTGCTCCAAGGCTTTATAGCCGAAACTTGCGTTCGCAAATTTACGTCGACTCGCCGCTACGCTCGCGCAGCGGCGTGGGAAAACCATGCAATTATACTGCCGCCGCAGCGGCCGCTGATGCTGTCGCTCATCATGCAACTCTGAAATATCTTCGGGGTTACCGGCTTCCGTTGTCGGTCCTTCGTGACCGGGTCGAGCCAGCACCAAATCGGCCATGTCGGCTATGGCGCCGAAAGCGGAGGCAAATTCAGCGCACTCGCGACCACCCATCTGGCCTTCATCAAGCTCGTACCCATCCGCATTTGGCTGCCTGCCCGCGAGCCTTCTTTAACCCGGCTCCATGCCCTTTGCCTTGATGAATGCCAGCGCGGCCGGTGCTGCGAGAAATTCGATGAAGGCCTTGGCCGCGCCGGCTTCCTTGCTGGCCGTCGACACCGCGGCAGAGAAGTAAGTGTAGGACTGAAGTTCCGGCGGCAGCGGTCCGGCAAGTTCGGCGTTGGCATAGGGCAAGATCTCGCTGATCTGGGTCATGCCGATTTCGATTTCGCCATTGGCGGCGGCTTCGCCGGCTGCACCCTGCAACAGTTTGAGCTTGGGTTTCAGTTCCTCGGCGATACCGAGTTTCTCGAACAGGGTTTTGAGATAGGCGCCGCTGGCGCCGCCTGCCGTAAAGCCAATAGATTTGGCGTTGAGCAGCGCCCGTTTGAAGGCCTCCGTCGTGCTGATATCGGGTTTCGGGGCGCCCCTGTGAATCGCAACGCCTATCCCCGAATGCGCGATGGCGGTAGGTGTCGCATCGAGCTTGCCGGCTCCGGCAAGAGCCTCGGTGATCGGCGCCGTGAGGATGGCAACGTCAAATGCCGCGCCCTGGTCGATTTTCTCTTTCAGAACCGTGGCCGGCGCGAACGAAAGATCGACCTTGTTCCCGGTCGCTTTCTCGAATTGCGGACCGAGTTCTTCAAGGGTCGTCTTCACGGCCGTCGAAGCCAGAACCTTGATCTCCGCGGCCCGCACTTGACCCGCGAGGAGCGGCACTGCCAATCCGACGATCGCAACAAACACACGCTTAGTCTTCATTGTCTCCTCCTGAGCCGCTCTTCCAATTCCGGGGTCGGGCCAGCCTAGCTAAAAACGTGGCGCTCGTCGCTCGCCTTGTTGTCCGGGGACGAAAGGCGCCTTTCAATATCGTTTCACGAACCCGAGAACCTTCTCGTTGAAGACGTCCGGCTGCTCCCACGCAATGGCGTGGCCCGCATCGGATACGACCGCCCATTCGTGGTTTTTCAGATGAGCAGCCCAGATCCGCATCAGCGCCGGAGGCGCCAGCAGATCGGCATCTGCGGCAATCACCAGGGTCGGCGTCGGGATCGTGGCGATCTTCGCCAAGGTGTTTGGCGTGCGCAGCGGTTGATCCGGCGCTTCCGGTTGACGGGCATGTTCGTCGATTTCCGCCCAGCGTTTGGTCCCGTCCGGATTGGCGCCCCGATAGGATGGCCCGACTTCCCGGTAGACCGCCGGCAGCTTCCTGATGCCGGGAAGTTCAATACGCGCGATGAAATCGGCGACCTCCGTGTCGATGATCTGCCCTGTACTCGCCGCGATCACGAGGCTACGAAGCCTCTCGGGGCGCCACGCGGCATAGTCCAGGGCGGCAAACCCGCCGCCGGCGACGCCGAGCAAATGGAAGCGCCCGAGTTTGAGATAATCCGCGAGCGCATCGAGATCATCGGCGATACTTCCCGGCTGCGGTCCTGTCGCAGGGTCGGCCATGCTTTTGCCCCAGCCCCGACGGTCGAACGCGATGACGCGGTATCCTGCTTTCGAAAAGCTCGCGACCTGGCTGGTCCAGACGGCGCTGGTGCCGGTGTTGGCGTGGAGCAGGATGAGGGGCGCGCCAGTGCCGCCGCTGTCCGTGAACCACAGTTTCACCCCGGGAAGTTCGGCGTAGGCGCCGGAAGCGGAATTTTCGGCGGCACGGGCCACCCTGGGTTTTTGACTTGCCATGGCAACCGCACCCAGGACGCCGACAAGAAATGCGCGCCGCTTCATCATCTGAGTTCGCCTCGGAGCGGACCTGGCTGGAAGCCGCCGGCTTGGCTGCGCGCCAGTGACACTAGTTGACGCTCGGAACGAACAGCTTGGCGTCGTCTTCCAGCAGCAGCCGGTCCTGCACCAGTTGTGCCGCGGCCCTGGCGATCGCGGCGGCGCGGTCGCCCGGGTTCGGGTAACGCTCGGCCATCGACAACCGCGGATCGCCGCTCTTCAGCCGCTCGTCCCGCGTTGCCGCGAACGGGATCATCGAGCCGTTGTTGTCGCAGAGTTCGCCTTCGGCAAAACCGGGCTTGCGCAGGTTCCAGCCGGTATGGGTAGCCGCTGGCGCTTCCAGCGTCGGCAGATGTAGTCCTGCGATGTCGCGGCCGTCGGCGTCGGTCTTCGGCACGAACACCGGGTAGGCCGCGCCCTTGGTTGGCGGCATGGTGGCGGCGTTGATCAGCGTCGGCCGCGCCATGCGGCTGGTGTAGGCGAAGCCGGGAATTTTGGGAAAGCCGGCGGCTTCGATCTCCGGCGTTACCAGCGTGCCGTCCTTTCGGCTCGGATATCGGCTGGCCGGCGGCAGCGTGCCGTTGCTGATCCAGCCATCGAGCGCGACCAGCAAGGCCCGCGCCGGCGGACCGGCGTTGAGCGGATTGCTCGGGAAGGCGCAGGCCTTCACCATCTCGGATTTGGCGCCGGCGAGTGCAAAGTGCTGCAGGTTCGAGATCAGGAACAGCCTGATATTGTCGGGCATCTCCAGCGCTTCGCCCTGCGTGTCCGTCACCACCAACGAGGCGCGCTGCTGATAAAACTCGATCTCGCTGTCGGTCTTGATGATCTTGGGGCAGGTATTGTCGGCCAGACAGCGCGCCAGAAAACCGTCGGTCTTTCCGGTCAGGGTGTCCGTGGTCACGGGATAGGTGAACGGAAAATCCGCGCCGGGATACAGCATGTCGGCGTGCTGATAGGGCGAGCGGCCGGGCTGGCTGAAGCGGTAGTTGGTGAAGGTCTTTTTGCCGCCGGAGATGTGCGGCATGAGGCCGTCGAACACCATGCGGCCGGCCTCGTCGGCATTGAAGCCGAGATAGAGATAGTCGTGCAGGTAGCGGCCGCTTTGCGAGGCGCCGAAGCCGATGGCGCGGTCGATGCGGCCGGCGAGGGGGTTGCTATCAGCGGTCTCGTTGTGAAGGAACGAGACGATGTCGCGGGTGGCGGCAAAGCCGAGGCCCATCACCTTGGGATCTTTGGCCATGTAGATCAATTCGTAGATCGCGCCGGCGTCGAATCCGTCCGGCCGCGTGATCGAGATTTTGGTCGGGCTGTCGAAACCGAATTCGAGGCCGGGAGGCGTTGCGCGGGAATCGGTCTCGCGCTGCCGCACGCTGAGTTTGGCGTGTGCCGGATCGAGGTCGGCGGCCGGATAACTCAGGGTTGCGCCGGTGAGACCATCGGTGTTGTCGAAGACAAAATCCTCGCGCGCCAGCCCGGTGATCCCGGCCGCGATCGGCGGCGAGAATGTCATGCGCCCGCCGCCCGGCGCGACGTCGCCCTGCCAGCCGCTCCACACGATGGTGTAGCCGCGATTCATCAGGAAGCCGTTGGCGGCATCGGTCGCTTTCACGGGATCGTTGACGGCGACGGGCTGCTGATCGTTGAACAGCGCCAGCGCGAGCTTGTTGCCGCGGTTGAGCGCCTCGTAGAACAGCCGGCGGTTGCCGTTGGCGGCATTGGTGGGACGCAAGATCTCCACGTCGGTCACGGCCTCGACCAGCCCCAGCGCACTGCGCGGCGCACGATCGAGATCGACGATGACGTTGTTGTGGGAATCGTCCGGCGCGACCGCGATGGTCGCACGTGCCACAATCCGGTCGTAGGTGCCGACGCTGCCGAAGCTCCGCCCCTCGAAGGCGGGCGAGTCCACCCGTACGATCTCGAATTTGACGACCTTGGCGGCGCAGGGGCTGGCGAGACCGATGGTGCCGGCGGTCAGAATGATTGCGCCCAGCAAAACCCGCATCGTGTTCTCCCGATATCTGCGCCGGGCGTTGTTCCGCCGCGGTCTTGAAGGCGAGAGTATAGTGGAAGCGCCCGCGCGGGAAGGGCGTTTGAGCCGGCCTACTGCCCCGACGGCGTGCGCAGGCCGTGCCAGGCGTCACGCACCTGATGATAGTGCACCTCCGGCAGATAGTCCGGGGTGTTGAGCGCCAGCGTCTTGACGTCGAGCCGGCCGATGGCGCTGAGCAGGGTGTAGGACGCGATCACGCGATCGCGCAGCGCGCCGATCAGCCGCGCCCGAGCCGAAACCAGGTCGGCTTGCGAGTTCAGCACGTCGACGGTGGTGCGCTGGCCGCCCTTCGCCTCCTTCTGAACGCCGGCCAGCGCGACCGCGGCGGCGCGCACCTCGGCTTCCGATGCCTGTACCGCGATCTTGGCGCCTTCATTTGCGACCCAGGCGCCGACCGCCGCGGTGCGGGCCTGGTTGCGGACCTGATCGAGCACCAGCCGGCTCTGCGCGGTCAGTTCCTTGGCCTGCCGGGTCTGCGACGCCGCGGTGCCGCCATCGTAGATCGGCGCCGTGACCTGGCCGATGATCGAAGCCTGATCGGTCTTCGACGTGCTGAGCGTGGAATCGGATTCGACGCTGTGGCTGGCGCTGCCCTGCAGGGTGACGGTCGGCAACAGGCTGCTTTCGGCGACGTGAATGGTGGTAGAGGCGACATCGACGTCGAAACCCGCAGCCGTGACCGCCGGATGCTCCTTGTACGCCAGCGCCACCGCATCGTCGCGGCTGCGCGGCAGATAGCGGTCGACGGTTTCGGCGGGTCTCAGCTGCGCGGGCGGGTTGCCGATCACCTGGGTGTAGGTCGCCTGGCTGATGGCGAGATTGACCTCGGCGGCGTTCAGATCCGCAAGGCCACGGGCAAGCCGCGCCTCCGCCTGCGAGGTGTCGGTCGGCGTGACGTCGCCGGCGTTGAGTCGCCGCTGGGTGATCCCGACGGTTTCGCGCAGGAAGGCGACGTTGGAGTGCTGCGCTTCGACCAGCGACTGGTTGGCCAGCACGTTGGTATAGGCGGTGACGGCGTCGAGCAGCACGCCCTGGCCGACATTGCGCAGCGCCTCGCGGCCCGACTGCACCTGCAGTTCCGCCACCCGCACGCTGTTGGCGGTCTTGTAGCCGTTGAACAGCGTCTGTGTCACCGTCACCCCGATGGTCCAGGGTTTTAGCGTCGCGGTCTGAATGGTGTTGTCCGGCAGCAGGTTGCGCACCGCCTGCAATCCGCCGCTGAGGCTGGCGATGATCTGCGGCCGGTAGCCGGCCAAGGCCTGCGGCACGTTTTCGTCGGTGGCGCGCTGCCGCGCCCGTTCGGCATTGAGCTGCGGATTGGACTGGTAGGCCTTGGCCAGCGCCTCGGGGAGGCCTTCGCACCGCGCTGCGGGAGCGGCAAAACCGGCCCAAATGGCAACGCCAAGGCAGATGCCCGATCGCAGCATGTGTCGTCCCACGTGGCCTCTGGCGGTATGCCCAATCATACGATCCTGTGGAACCTCGGCCGGCCTCATTCATCGGCATCCGCACAACATTTATCCGGATTGACGGGGTGGCCGCCACAGGCAAACCGCTGGGCGCGGGAATGGTGCAAATTCAATCCCTGGCTGTTGCTGGTTCGTCACAGACGGGCAACTACGCTATAGCTGCGGCCGGCGGCGTCCGATTCGACGGTCGACGGCGGTTCGCGTCGAGGCGCGCCGAACCGTCATCCGGCTCGGGCCGTTCCCTGCGCGAGGGCACTCCGCAAAGCGGAAGCAGCCGTGGCTTCGGCGAAGCTGCGGGCGATCGCGACGAGCATTGCGGGAGCATCTCGGGAAAAGTCACGCCCCGCGGTCATTCCGGGGCAACGGGCTTTGTCCTGGCAGCCCACTGCCGTTCCCGAAGCACGTTGCAGATCTGGAATTTGAATTCGCCGAAGAAACTCTCGACCCCGCGCCTCTTCGCCATGCGATGCTCGGGGTCAATACGCCATCTGTGGAGCGCTTCTTCCGATTCGAACTCGACGATCGTCACCCGCTCTCCATCGTCCGCGACGAAGCCCTTGTGCGAGATGTAGCCTGGCACGGCGCGCGCCAACTCGCTCATGCGCTTTGCCATCGCCCCATATTCGTCCTGCGCACCGGGATTTATCCGGGTACGAAATACCGTGACGATCATCGGATGGTCCTTTGTTCCGGCGCTGCCCTGGCCCCGCCCATGGCGTGTCCGCCCGGCGATCTTTACAGAAGATGTTAAATCATCGAAAATGAATAAATATGATAGTAATGATCTCCTGGAGAGATGAATGGACTTGTCGGATCTTCTGATCTTCAGCGCGGTGGTGCGCGAAGGCAGTGTCACGCGCGCGGCGGCGCGGCTGCATCGCGTTCAATCCAGTGTCACGACCCGGATCCAGCAGCTCGAGAAAGACCTGTCCGTCGCGCTGTTCATCCGTGAGGGCAAGCGGCTTCACCTCGCCCCGGCCGGTCAGGTGTTACTCGGCTACGCCGAACGCCTGCTCGCGCTTGCCGATGAAGCCCGCAGCGCCGTCCACGGCGCGAAACCCCGCGGAACCTTCCGGCTTGGTGCAATGGAGAGCACGGCGGCGGTCAGGCTGCCCGGGGTGCTGAGCGAATACCACCGCCGGCATCCCGGCGTCATTCTGGAACTGCGGACCGGCAACCCGCAGGTTCTGGGCAGTGCGATCCTGGCCGGCGAACTCGACGCGGCCCTGGTCGCCGAGCCGATCGCGGACCTCCCGTTCGAGAAGGCGTTCGCCTTCGACGAAGAACTGGTGATCGTCGCGCCTGCCGGACATCCGCCGATCGGCAAGCGGGGCGGCCTGCCGCGAACCGTCATCGTCTTCGAGCATGGATGCCCGCACCGGAAACGGCTGGAGGACTGGTACGCAAGCCGTGACGAGATGCCGGAACGCACGATCGAGCTGGCATCGTATCACGCGATGCTGGGATGCGTTGTCGCGGGAATGGGAATATCCCTGATTCCAAAAAGCGTTCTGACGACATTTCCGGAGCGAAAACGCTTGAGCGTTCATCGTTTGCCGCGTTCGAAAGATCGTGCGCAGACCGTGCTGATCTGGCGCAAGGGCGCGGCTTCGGCAAACGTCAGGGCTTTGCAGGTCATTTTGCAAGGCCGCGGTTCGCCTCTGCATCAAAATTCCGGATAACGGGAATGGAAGTGTAATAACTTCAGGCGGTGAGGCTCGATTCTCGACGCCGCCGGTGATCCGGGTTACGTCGCGCCAGACGGAGCATTGATGCCGAAACTGTTCTCCGATCCCGAGGCCATCGCGGAGGATATCATCGGGGATGTCGGCTCCAATCTGGTGGTTGGGTTGCCGCTCGGGCTCGGCAAGGCCAACCACATCGTCAACGCGCTCTACGCGCGCGCCAGCGCCGACCCGACGATCAAGCTTGTTTTTTTCACCGCGCTGACGCTGGAGAAGCCAAAGCCGAAAAACCTGCTGGAACGGCGCTTCATCGCGCCCGTGATCGAGCGGCTGTTCGGCGGCTATCCCGATCTCACCTATGCCGAGCCGCTGCGCAAGGGCGCGCTGCCGCCCAATATCCAGGTAATCGAATTTTTCTTTCTGGCGGGGCGCTGGCTGCATGTGCCGTTCGCGCAGCAGCATTATATTTCGGCCAATTATACCCATGCCGCGTCCTACCTGCTGGCGCGCGGGCTCAACGTCGTCACGCAGTTGGTCGCCAGGCGCATCGTCGACGGCGTGGCGCGCTACAGCCTGAGCTGCAACACCGACACCACGCTGGAAATGCTGCGCGCCCGCCGCGAGGGCCGCGCCGCGTTCAAGCTGGTGGCGCAGGTCAATTCCGAACTGCCGTTCATGCCCGGTCAGGGCGATCTGCCGGCGGAGGAATTCAGCGCGGTGCTCGACAGCCCCGCGACCGATTTTCCGCTGTTTGCGCCGCCGTCCGAGCCGATCGGCGACGCCAAATACGCCATCGGCCTGCACGCCGCGGGCCTGGTGCGCGACGGCGGCAGCTTGCAGATCGGCATCGGGCAGGTCGGCGATGCGCTGGCGCAGGGGTTGATCGTCCGCCACCGCGACAATGCGCAATTTTGCGGGATCATGAAGCGGCTTTCGCCCGTCGCGGAGACTTCTCCGGCGCTGGAGACGGCTTCGTTCGAGGCGGGGCTCTATGGCGTCAGCGAAATCCTCACCGAGGCGTTCCTCGGCCTGATCGACGCCGGCATTCTCAAGCGCGAAGTCGACGGCGTGGTGCTGCACGGCGCGTTCTTTCTCGGGCCGAAATCGTTCTATCGCGCGCTGCGCGAGATGACGGCAAGCCAGATCGCGCGGATCCAGATGATGCCGGTGTCCTTCACCAACGAGCTCTATGGCGACGAGGACGCCAAGCGGCGCGCCCGGCTCGATGCCCGCTTCATCAACAGCGCGATGATGGCGACGCTGATGGGCGCGGTGATCTCCGACGGCCTCGAGGATGGTCAGGTCGTCAGCGGCGTCGGCGGCCAGTATAATTTCGTCGCGCAGGCGTTTGCGCTGCGGGGTGCGCGCTCGATCCTGGCGCTGGAGGCGACGCGGCAGGCCGGCGGCAAAATCAGGTCGAACGTGCTCTGGCGCTATGGCCACGAGACCATTCCGCGGCACCTGCGCGATGTCATCGTCACCGAATACGGCACAGCCGATCTCAGGGGAAAATCCGACGCCGACGTGATCGCGGCGATGCTCGCGGTCGCCGACAGCCGCTTCCAGGCCGAACTTGCGCGCGAGGCCAAGGACGCCGGCAAGCTGCCGGCCCATTTCGAGATCCCGGCCGCGTATCGCGAGAATTTTCCGGAACGCATTGCGGCTGCGCTGAAGCCCGCGCGTGAGGCGGGCCTGCTGCCGTCGTTTCCGTTCGGCAGCGATTTCACCGAGGTCGAGCAGCGGCTGATACCGGCGTTGCAAATCCTGCAGGATGCGCAAGTGACGCCGCTGCGGCTGCCTGGAATGCTCTGGCAGGGTTTGACGCGGAGTCCGGATGCCGCGGATTATGATTGCCTGGCGCGGCTCGGCCTTGACGCGCCCGCGACATGGCCGGAACGCTTCTATCGCGCGCTGGTTAGCGCGGCGCTGGCGCGGAGCCGGGCGGGCTGACGTCGCCATACCCGCACTGTATGGTCGGACAGGAAATCGGACAGGAAACAGGTAACGCACCATGCGAAAGTCCGCCGTCAGGTCGCCGCCATCGCTGAGCGTCCGGATCGATCTGGATCCTGAGGGGCGGATTGGGCCCGGCAAGATCCAGTTGCTGGAAAACATCCATGCCTGCGGCTCGATTTCGGCTGCCGGCCGCGCCATGGACATGTCCTACAAGCGGGCGTGGGATCTGGTCGACGAGATCAACCGCATCTGCAGGCACGCCGCGGTCGAGCGGCAGACCGGCGGCAAGAACGGCGGCGGAGCCATCCTGACGCCGTTTGGCATGTCGCTGGTCGCGCGCTACCGGAAAATCGAACGCGAGGCAGCGAGCGCCGTCCGCAAGGAACTGCTGGCGTTGCGGACCGAGATCGAGCGTCCGAAAAAAAGCGTGAGCCGTTAACGCTCGGCTCGACGGTTCTGCGATTGGTTGCCCATTTGCCGCTGCCTCCGGCGGTCGAGCGGCATGCCCGGCAGTCAGTCCCGCCTGCGGTCCCGTCGCCGCCCGGCGGCTGCATTCGATTTCCGAACTGTACCAAACGGATCATGTGATTGGAGGCACGGCGCGTAGGCTTGGGCGCATCAATTGATTCGCGGTTGCGAAAACTCGAGGAGAGATGATGCGCAAATTCTTGCTCGGTACCGTCGGTGCGATTGCAACGGTCACGTCGGCGTTTGCCGCAGACATGCCTCCCCGTCCTTACGCCAAGGCGCTCCCGATCATGGCGGCCGTATACGACTGGAGTGGCGTCTACATCGGTGCCAATGGCGGTTGGGGATCGAGCCACAAATGCTGGGATTTCACCAATGCGGCCGGTGCGTTCAATGTTTCCGAGGGTTGCCATGATGCAACCGGGGGCACCGCCGGCGGTCAGGTCGGATATCGCATACAGAGCGCCAACATCGTGGCCGGTGTCGAAGCCCAGGGCAATTGGGCCAACTTCCGTGGCAGCAACCAGAGCATCGCGTTTCCGGCCTTCGTCAATGCGACGCGTATCGACGCCTTCGGAATGTTCACGGGCCAGATCGGCTACGCCTGGAATAACACCCTGCTCTATTTGAAGGGCGGCGCCGCGCTGACCTCCGATCGCTATACCGGCTACCTGACGGCCACCGGAGCCCAGGTGAGCAACACCGTCCCGGACACCCGTTGGGGTGGCGCGATCGGTCTTGGTCTGGAATATGGTTTCGCTCCGAACTGGTCCGCCGCCGTCGAATACGATCACATGTTCATGCAGGACAGGCTGATCACCTTCACCAACAACGGCACGTTCGCACCGGCAGGTACGGTCTTCGCCAGCGACCGCATTCATCAGGACGTCGACCTCGTTACCGTCCGCGTCAATTATCGCTGGGGCGGGCCGATCGTCGCCAGATACTGACGATCGCTGACGGTCCCGGGTTATTGATGAGCGACGGTCGAAACCGCCGCTCAAATGGGTAACGGCAAAACGCCTAGCCGGTCTTGATCCAGACCGCCTTGACGTTGAGATATTCTTCCAGATGCTGCTTGCCGGACTCGCGGCCATAGCCGCTCATCTTGTAGCCGCCGAACGGCACCGCCGGGTCCATCGCCTGATAGCAGTTCACCCAGACCGAGCCGGCACGAAGCGCCTTTGCCACGCGATGCGCCTTGCTGACGTCTTTGGTCCAGACGCCGCTGCCGAGGCCGAAACTTGTCGCGTTGGCGCGCGCGATCAGCTCGTCGCTGTCCTCGAACGAAATCGCTGAGATCACCGGACCGAAAATTTCCTCCTGGGCGATCCGCATATTGTCCTGGACATTGGCGAACACCGTCGGCGGCACGAAATATCCCTTCGACAGCGCGCCTTCGGTCAGTGGCGCTCCGCCAGCCAGCGCCGTGGCGCCTTCCTTCTGGCCGATGGCGAGATAGCCCGAGACGCGCTCCATCTGCTGGGCCGACACCAGTGGCCCGATCTGGGTGTTGGGGTCGAGGCCGTTGCCAACCTGCAGCTTCTTGCCGAATTCGGCGACCCGGCCGACGAACTCGTCATAGACCATGTGTTCGACGAACAGCCGGGTGCCTGCGCTGCAGATCTGGCCGGAATTGGCGAACACCGCCATCGCCGCGCCCGGCACCGCCGCGTCCAGATCGGCGTCGGCAAACACGATGTCGGGCGATTTGCCGCCGAGCTCCAGTGACACGCGTTTGAGATTTCCCGCGGACGCCCTGACGATGGACTGTCCGGTCACATGCGAGCCGGTGAACGCGACCTTGTCGACGCCGGGATGCGACGCCAGCGCAGCACCTGCGGTCTCGCCATATCCCGGCACCACATTGACGACGCCGGGCGGAATGCCGGCTTCCAGCGCCAGTTCGGCCAGCCGCAACGAGGTCAGTGGCGCTTCCTCCGCGGGCTTGAGGATCACCGTGCAGCCGGTGGCAATCGCCGGGCCGATTTTCCATATGCTGGCGCCGAGCGGGCCGTTCCACGGAATAATCGCGCCGACCACGCCGACCGGCTCCTTCAGGGTGTAGGAGAAGATGTCGCCGGGCAGCGAGTTCTCGATGGTCTCGCCATGCAGCGCGGTCGCTTGTCCCGCGTAGTAACGGAGCATGCCGAGCACGCGCAATTTGTTGCCGCGGGTGCGGCTGATCGGCGCGCCCATGTCGAGGGTGTCGAGCTGCGAAAGCTCCTCGAAATTCTTCTCGACCAGATCGGCGAGCCTGAGCAGCAGCGCCTGCCGCTCGAACGGCTTGACCTTGCTCCACGGCCCCTCGAAGGCGCGGCGCGCGGCGGCCACCGCGCGGTTGATATCCTCGGCATCGCCCTCGGCGACGGTCGCGAGCAATTCGCCGGTCGCCGGATTATGGCTCTCGAAGCGCTTGCCCGAAGCGGCGTCGACCCATTTGCCGTCGATCAGCATCTTTTTGTAGGAGCCATCCGCAAAGGGATGACGGGTGATCGGAATTGCCTGTGCGACGGCCATGTCGAGACTCCCTTGATGTCGTTCGCTGTTCCCAAGCGTTATATTCCGAAATCTATAACGGCCACGGGGAGCCGTAAAGCAGGCGCGCGATCGACGCGACGCGCCGGGCGAAGACCTCCCATGCGGTTTCGTGCAGTGTGGATGCGCCGCTACTGCTGGTCCGGAAGGCTCACCGGGATAAAGCCGAAGGCCTTCAGGCTCGCTTGCCCCTCCGGCGACAGCAGGTAGATCGCGAAATCGGCCGCTCCCGGCGCCGCCTTGCGCGAAACCGTCAGGCCGTATTCGGGGCCGACCGAAAGCTCCGGAGGCAGCGAAATCGACTTGTACCGGGACTGGTCGCGAACGATTTGTTGCGCGCCGGAACAGTAATTGATGAAGAGATCGATCTGGCGATCATCCAGCGCGACCAGCAGCCGGGGACGTCCATTCACAGGGGCCGCGCTTGTGGGACCGCCGAACAGTTGCTGGGCTTTCCCGGACAAGGTGCCGAAAGCCCCGTGCCGCTTGGCATCCACCTTGTGAAACATCTCCCAGGTGTAGTCTCCGGCCGGATCGGAAACCGGTGTCGATGTTCCGATCCTGATATCCGGCCGCAGCAGCGTCTCGATCAGGTTTCCGGCATCGAGCTGGCGGCTGGCGTCGGTCACGATGCACAGCGCGTTTCGTGCAAACATGACGCTCGGGCCGGATATGCCGGCCTCGGTCAGGGCTTGCGCATGTGGCAGCGCGGCCGAAGCGAAGACGTCGAACGGCTCGCCGTTCTGCAGCCGCTCGCGCAACACGCCGGACGGTCCCCACACCGGGACGAAATTGGCGCTGTACCGCTTGGCGTAGTCGGCAAAAATCGCGGTAAAAACATCCTTCAGGCTACCCGCCGCCATCACCCGGATTTCCGCGGCAGACGCCGAGGCCGCGGTCAACGCCATCATGAATGCCACCAGGAAAGCGCGCATCGAATTATTGCCTGCTGCCCCGGAACGGCGATCTGGGTTACGCAAACTGCTCAATGCGGGCGCATCGTCGCATTCGAAACCGGCTGCGCCACCAGCGCCTCGCCGAGTTCGCTCTGCTGCTGGCGTGGAATGGAAAAGCAGACGCTGAATCCGTCCACCGTCCGCAGCGTCACCATGCCTTGCGTGGGATCGGTAGATTGCTCGACGCGCCACGATTCCAGCGGGTAGGCGTAGCGCAGGCTTTGATCGCCGTAGCGGGTCTGCAGCGCCTTGTCGATCAATCCCGGCAGTGTCATGACGAGCGCGCCGACCTGATTTAGCGATAGCCGGATGGTCGCGGGTTGACCTGCGGAATCGACGAACCCGAGCGAAATCGCGCCGCCATCGGCGGCGACCTCGCAGGTGGTGAGGGCCTGGGTATCGATCTTCATCAGCAAGCTCCGGACGATTTTTCGTTATATTCGTAAGAATATATCGTAGCCGGAGGCCGCGTCCAGCCTTCATATTGTCCGGTGGCCTGCCGGCCGGTCTCGTGATATATACCGGGAAATAACGAGACAAGGCTGCGTCATGTTCGACTCCCAATGCGATCTCGCTGCACTCGTATACGAGAAGGATCAGGATCCGGACCGGCTCCTGCGCGAGTTCGCCTCCGACCTGAACGCGCGCGGCTGTCGTGCGGTCGGTCTGGTTCAGACCGGCCATCATTGCCTTGATGCGCCGAGACTGTCGGCGATGCTGCTCCACACCGGCGAGGAACTGCAACTGTTCCAGGACCTCGGAACCTGCGCCACGGGATGCCGGCTCGACGTCGGCCGACTTCTCGACGCCGGGGTCCAGGTGGCCAATGCCATCGAAGCGGGCGCCGACCTCGTGATCGTCAATCGCTTCGGCCGGCAGGAGCGCGAGGGACGGGGCCTTTCCTATCTGGTCGAGCGCGCATTGAGTGCGGAAATTCCCGTCGTGATAGCGGTCCCGAGCCATCGCTTTGCCGACTGGATCAGGTTCGCCGACGGCATGAGCGTGAAGCTTCGCTGCGACCGCGAGGCGCTCGATACATGGTGGCAGGCCGTATCGGCGCGAAATGTCGGGCCGAGCGGTCGCTTTCACCAGACCGTCTGCGAAGTTCTAAAATAAGGCTTCGACGGCGAATTACCCGGAAATTGCATCGCGAAGCGGGGTTGGCGATCGATGATCGCTGCCGGTGTTTTCCGGGCCTCCGTCCATAGCTGCGCCTTTTGTCAGACTTCTGAAAAGACGCATTTTTCGCCTCGACGGGCAAATCACATTTTGTCCTGTCAAGCCCTCGCGATAAAAATATTCTGCTTTTCAGAAATGAAAATCATCGCTATATCATCACCGTCCCGCCCACTGAAGGGGTGTTTCGCGAACGTCACGAACGCGGGTTGGGATGCGGTGGACGCTGGCGGCGCTTGGACGAGAGCGCCTGTCGGCGGACGGCCAAGTCGTGTGGTCCTGATGCCTCGACGCTGGCATCAAGTTTGCGCAAGTTGCGCAAGCGACGGTGACAAAAAAGCCCGATCGCCGGGGAGATCACGAAGCAGCCGTAAAACCATTGCGCGGGGAGTGCCGGGAGATGCCGGTGTGACCGTGGTGACTATCTGGCGTGGCTTTTTTTCTGCCCGCCGGCTGCGGGCGCATCATGCGCCCGGCATTCCCTGCGCCCTCACTTTGAAGGGCAGGACCAGAATCATACCTCGCGCGAAAAAATCACGCGGCGAGATCGCGGGCTCGTGTCCCGCCGTCATTGCGAGGAGCGACAGCGACGAAGCAATCCATCCTTCCTTTTTTGCTGCGATGGATTGCTCACATGGGGAATGTGTGTGTCAAGGATGAGCAGTCACCTTTTTGTTCGACTGCGGCCACCTCTTCGTCCCGACCGCGGGGTGTGCAGGATGGCGCGCGCAGATCAAGTCAAGGCCG
>Ga0302320_10008546_pt1 | contig 22233 bp, 23 predicted proteins | sample Bog_T0_3_FD_202130 | JGI IMG/M metagenome (GOLD analysis project Ga0302320, IMG submission 202130) | Peat permafrost microbial communities from Stordalen Mire near Abisko, Sweden - Bog_T0_3 | ecosystem: Environmental > Terrestrial > Soil > Wetlands > Peat | place: Sweden: Abisko, Stordalen Mire...
GCAGATCATCCGACAGATGCAAAACTTATCCAGACAAATCCTCTTTGAAACCGTGCCCGGAGTCGTCAGACGCAAACGATTGGGCAAGAAAGTCTTGGGTCTTATCTAAGGGCCATTCGGCTCTGACACTTGCTTGGAGAGATTAGCCCCACCTCTCCCCTTCCCTCTCCGCCATTTATTCAAATGGCGGGGATGGGGCTACCTGGGTTCGCATTCGTGTGGTGTGGTTGACAGGTCCAAGCGTGGTGCGGGGGCAGTGACAAGCTGCGCCTGCGCCGGCCGCAAATCATCACGCCGCTTGATTTATTCAGCATTTGGCCTACATTCTCCCCTCGAATTATGCAATTGAACAACGATGAAATTCGCCGGTATTCGCGGCATCTGATCCTGCCGGAAGTCGGCCTGGCCGGACAAAAACGCATCAAAGCCACGAGCGTCCTGTGCATCGGCGCGGGCGGTCTGGGTTCGCCCATCGCCATGTATCTGGCGGCGGCGGGGATCGGCAAGATTGGCATCGTGGATTTTGACACGGTGGATTATTCCAATTTGCAACGGCAGATCCTGCATACGGATGCCGATGTGGGCCGTTCCAAGGCCGAATCCGCGAAGGAGACATTGGCCGGCATCAATCCCAACACCGAGGTGGTCATCCATAACACGCGCATCAGTTCAGAAAACGCGTTGGATTTGATCCGCCCGTATGACATCGTGGTGGACGGCACGGATAATTTCCCGACCCGTTACCTGACCAATGATGCCTGTGTGCTGCTGAAAAAGCCGAATGTCTACGGGTCAATATTCCGGTTTGAAGGCCAGGCGAGTGTCTTTGCACCGCACCTGGGCGGACCGTGCTACCGCTGTCTGTACCCCGAACCGCCGCCGCCCGGCATGGTGCCGAGCTGCGCCGAGGGCGGCGTGCTGGGCGTGCTGCCGGGCATCATTGGCTGCATCCAGACGACGGAAATCCTCAAGCTGGCGTTGGGCAAGGGCACTTCGCTGGTGGGCCGGCTGCTGCTGTTCAACGCGCTGGACATGAAGTTCCGGGAGCTGAAATTGCGGCGCGATCCCCAATGTCCGGTCTGTGGCGATCATCCGACGATCAAGGAATTGATCGATTATGAGATGTTTTGCGGCATCGTGCCGGAACCGGAACCAACGGCGAACCCGGACGAAGTGACCGTGCAGGACATGAAGAAGGCCCTGGATAATCCGGCGTTGGGCATCAAGGTGGTGGATGTGCGTGAACCGGACGAGTATGAGATCGCCAAAGTGGAGGGCGTGCCGTTGCTGCCACTCAGCCAGTTGACGGAACGATTCACGGAGCTGGATCCGAACCAGCAGTATTATCTGCATTGCAAGGCCGGGGTGCGTTCCCTGAAGGCGCTTAATTTTCTGCGTCAGCAGGGGTTCAAATACGTTAAGAGCGTCAAAGGCGGCATCACCGCCTGGTCCGATGAAATTGACCGGAACGTGCCGCGGTATTGATATAAAAACATGACTGAAGATTTGCAAAAGCGCATCCAAGCCGCACTGGCCAACCCGCAAAATATGGGGGAGATGGCCGGGGCGGATGCCATTGGGACGGTGGGCAACGCCGATTGCGGCGAGATGCTGCGCATGTGGGTGAAGTTCAAGGAAGAGAATGGCAAGCAGGTGATCGACCGGGCGACATTCCAATCGTTCGGCTGCGAAACGGCCATCGCGGTGGCCAGTCTGGCGACGGAGCTGATCCGGGGCAAAACCGCGGCCGAGGCGCTGGCGTTGCAGAGCGGGGATCTGGCCGGCGATCTGGGGCCGTTGCCGCCCATGAAAATCCATTGTGCACAACTGGTGGAGGGGGCATTGCGTTCCGCCCTGGCACCGGAACCGGTTGCAATTAAGCCGGTCGCACCGGCGGTGGCGGGCACGTTGCTGGACAGCTTCACCCCGCCAAAGACCGGCGTGAAACTGACGTTTTTGGACTAAGGCACAACCCCATGTCGTTTTGGCAGACCCATTTTAGGCAGTATTAATTATTTCCAGTCGATTCAATTGTTCACGTGAGCAGAAAAAATTCAAAAAAGCAACGGGGCGGCCAACCGCCGTCAATCACCATCAACCCCGCACGCTTCGTGGTGCCGGCGGCGGCCCGGGATTTGAGCCTGGCCGAATTGCCGTTGTCCGTCAGGCTGGAAGGTGTGCTGCAAAGGCATGGCTTTCAAACTTTGGGGGAACTGAACCAAGTTGATGAAAGTGCTTTGCTGGCCACCAAAAACTGTGGTCCGGGCACGATCCTGGAATTGCGGCAAATCCTCCGGCGGGCTGCGGCGGGTGATTTTTCGGCCGCGCCAAAAAAACATCTGCCGGCCAATCTCCGGCAATTGGCACAGGCGATTGACACCGGCTTTAACCGGCTCTCCCGGCGGGATAAGACCATTTACCAGGCGCGTCTGCCCGGGCTCAAAGGCTGGCCGCGTACGCTGCAGGACATCGGCACGGAATACCAGATGACCCGGGAACGGGTGCGGCAGATCATCAATGAAGCCACGGAAAAGATCCGGCGGGGCGGCGGACCCAGACTGAGCCGGGCCATTGAAGCCCTGGCCGACAAATCTGAAAAGCGGGCTGATGCGCTGACGTCGGAACGGCTGGTGACCTTGCTCAAAGCGTGTGCCCTGCCCCGGCCGCCGCACTTTTATCTGGGCGTGCTCGCGCAGATGGCCCAAAACGCGCCGGCGGAAAGTGATTGATAAAAGTCTTTAGAGCCTTTTAAAAAATCCTGCAGCCATGCTGTGGAAACCGTGGCCGGAGCGGTCTTTTTGATTATAGGCTCTAAGCCACGGGGACAGCCCGAAGTTTCAACAGGGCCGCCTGGGCGGCCTCGCTTTCGGCGGCTTTTTTGCTTTTACCTGAGCCGCGGGCCAGTTCGCTGCCGCCATGGTGAACCGTACATTCGAACACCCGGTCATGATCCGGCCCGGTGGCGGAGACCAGCACATATTCCGGCGGGGTGGCTGAGCGGGCCTGGAGGAATTCCTGCAGTTCACCTTTGGGATTGTCGATGCCCGGCAAGGTTTCCAATTCGCTGATGGCCGGGGCGAATTCGCGCAGAATGAAATCGCGCGTGACCGTCAAGCCCGCGTCCAGATAAAGCGCCCCCAGCAGGGCTTCATAGGCATCCGCCAATGTGGAGGCCCGGTCACGGCCGCCATTCTGATCCTCACCCCGGCTTAAAATCAAATGGCGGCCGAGTCCGAGTTCGCGGCCGAATTCGGCCAGCGCCTCGCCGTTCACCAGTTTCGCCCGGCTCTTGGACAACTGCCCCTCATCAAAGGCCGGGAACAGGGCATAAAGCTTTTCGGTCAACACCAACTGCAGCACGGCGTCGCCGAGGAATTCCAGGCGTTGATTATGCGGGGTGGGTTCGCCGTTTTCATGGGCGAGCGAGGGATGGGTGAGCGCCAGCAACAATAGTTGCTCGTCGTGAAACCGGCAACCGAGGCGGTCCTGTAATTGGTCCAGATTGGGCACGGTTAGAGGGCGGCCACCGGCTCTTCGGCCGCGGCTGCGGCCGGGGTTGCATCGGGATTGGCGGGGGGGATTTCCGGGGCGGCCACCGGTTCTGCGGCAGGCGGATTCAGGCCGTGTTCCAGCAACCGGGCAACGTCGTGTTGGACATCCTGGAGTTGATCCAGATGCAGGTCGGGGTCGGTGATGGCAAAGACATCGCCGGTCTTGGGATGTTCGTAAATGAAAACCCGCCGGCCATCGCGGTTGATTTGTTCCTTCACCTTGAGGAGGCGCTTGCGTTCCAGCATCACCGCGAGGATGAAGGCGGCGGGGACATAACGGGGGTCGTTAAGTTTTACCAATTTGTGCAGCAAGGTCTCGGCGGTGTCTTTCTGGATGGGGTCCACCGGCTGGTCGGGCGGGGCTTCGTAGGTGCCCTGCCAGTGGGAGATGAACCCGGCCAGGCTGCGCTGGTCCTTCACCCGTTTGGCACAGGGGACGCAAATATCCGAGCGGCGCAAGGCCGGTGGGGCGTCGAATAACAGCGTGTGATAGGGCTGCTGGTCGGTAAACGTCTCACCGCACACTTCGCAGGCGTGCGCCCGGGACTGAATGTTCCATTCGTTCATTAAGGCAATGTCAGATTATCGGAGTCAATTATCACGGTGGCCGGATAACTTGCAATCCTCATTTCAATGTGGAGGGCAGGTTTTATGGCGGGGGCGGTGCAGAATCTGCATGGCAATCGTCCGGCAAGGGGGAACAAAAAAAGCCATAAAAGTAAAATGGCGGGAGTGGCGGGGCTCGAACCCGTTTTTTGCCATTCGTGCCGTTTCGTAAAAACCGGGTTCCAATACCATTTTAATTGGGGATTCTTCGTATTTTTCAAAATCCTAACAAGAATTGAAATGAAGCGAAACGAAAATTATCTGTCAGGAATTGTCAGGAAATTCATTCAGATCCAGCATTTCGCCCATTGACATTTCCCAAAACAGGACCATGTTGAAAGTGGCTGGTATGGACGTGAGTGCAGTTGACGGTTGCAGGCAGTATAAGCGGTGTCTGAGTCGGTCAGTGGTAAACGCGCCCATGCCAGCCCATTCTTTTCGATTAATCCCCAGGCCAACCCTCCTCAACCCCCAAACCTCGAAAGCAGGCCGGAGAACCTGTGTTCCGTCTTGTTGTTCCGGACCGCGATGGACAGGGCTTTGCGTTGACCGATCAGCACCACCAGCCCCTTCCCCCTCGTAATGCCCGTATAAACCAGATTACGTTGGAGGAGCATGTATTGTTGTATCGCTAGCGGAATGACGACGGCTGGGAATTCTGACCCTTGCGATTTGTGGATGGTGATGGCGTAGGCGAGCGAAACCTCATCCAGCTCTCCCCAATCATAAACCACATCCCGGCCATCAAAGTTAACCACCACCTCTTTTTCAACCACATCAATCTTCACGATCTGGCCAATATCGCCGTTGAACACCTCTTTGTCGTAATTGTTCTCGGTCTGGATTACCTTGTCCCTGGCCCTGAACTGCCAGCCAAATTTCTCGACCACAGGCTCCTCATACCGGACTGGATTCAACGTGTTCTGGAGCATCACGTTTAGTTCAACGCTCAAGTCTTGGCCAATTCAAACGCTCCTGAACCCGCAAATCAAGGCTGGACAGGGAAGGAGGCTAGTTAAAGCCTCCGACTAAACACGTCGGCAATGGCGTATATGGCTCAATACCACCCGGAACAGATGCGGACGTTTGCGCCGACCGTTAACCCATACCCAGGCTCCCTGGCCAAAATCCACCTGCGCTTCCTGTCCTGGATCCACCTCCAGCCGCATGAATGACACGGGCTGGACCGGCCGCAACTGCTGGACGAACCGTTTGACCGCGTCATAGCTGCCGGCGTAACCGTGGTCGCCCACCAAGTCTTGGTAGATGCGTTGGGCCGTCAACCCGGTCTGGAGCAGAGGTTCAAGCGTATCCGTATAGCTAACACCGACTAGGCGGGCGTCTTCATTGCTGTCAAAGTTTGGTGATGCAAACCTCGTTAGTTCGACGCAAACATTCATCCGTCATCCAGCGGGAAAAAATTCTTGAGGCATGGCGGAGGACTTCATTGACGGATAGAGAATATGCGACCCAAGCGGGGGTGGCCGTTTCCACGCTGCACGCTTGGCGCCGGAAGGCGGCGCGGTGCCCAATTTGCTGGCGGCGATTCCGCCCGGGCCATGCTACCGCCTGTACTGGCCGCCCTGTTGCAACTGCTCCCCGCCTTATGATGCCCCTGAGTCCGGCGACCCGCATTTACCTGGCCAGCGGCGCGACTGATTTGCGGCGGAGCTTTGAAGGCTTGGGCGACCTGGTGACCCATCAGTTCAAGCAAGATCCTTTGAGCGGGAACCTGTTTGTGTTCACCAACCGCCGCAAGAACCGGATCAAATTATTGTATTTTGACGGCACCGGGGTCTGGGTGTACGCCAAGCGGTTAATGGGCCAGGGCTGCTTTGCCTGGCTGGACACGACCGAGCCGGGGGCTCTGCGGATTGCCGCCGAGGAGTTGACGCTGCTGCTCACCGGCCTGGATCTGGGGAAAACCAAGGCGCGAACCTGGTGGCGCCCGGCGGCGTGAAAAGAATTTAAAAATAGAAAAAAGTCTTGCCGCTATGGCTCAATATATATAATATAGATATATAGTAAATGAACTGGCCCGAACATCTGCCTGCCGAAGTCCGCCAGGCCAACACCATCCTGCTCAAGGACCAGATCATCCACCTCCAGGACGAGAAAATCCGCCTGCTTACTTTCCAGCTCTGGGGGCCCAAAGGCGAAAAGCTCTCCGCCGCGCAAACCGGCTGGCTCTTCGCGGAGGCGAGCGTCACGGCCGGCGGCGGAAAAAACCAGCCTGCCCAAGGCCAAAAAGCCCCGCGGCCCGCATCCCGGGCGGGAACCCTTGCCCACCCACTTGGAGCGCCGCGAAATCATCGTGCCCTGTCATCCCGCAGACTGCCGCTGCGGCCACTGCGGGGCCAAGCGCCCGGTCATTGGCTACGAGACTCATGAGGAACTGGGTTGCACGCCCGCCGAGTTTTTTGTCAACGTGATCAAGCGGGAGAAGCGCGGTTCCCACTGCCGGCCCGAACAAGGCGTGGCCACCGCGCCCGTCCCGCCCCGCATCGTGCCCAAGGGCAAATTGTCCGACGAGTTTATCCTCCACGTCCTGATCCAAAAATACCAGCAGCACCTGCCGGTCTACCGCCAACTCGCCGCCTTGCTGGAAAACCACGGCGTGGAACTGGACCGCAAGACGGTGACCGACGCGGTGCTGGCCGCCGGGGAATTGCTGCGCCCCGTGGTCCGGGCTCAGGCGGCGGAGTTGCGCCGGGGCAAGTATGTCCAGGTGGATGAAACCACCGTGCCCGTGCAAACCGGCGAAAAGACCGGGCGCAACCACCGGGCTTTCTTTTGGGAATACGGCGAGCCGGGCGGACAGGTCGTCTTCGATTTTCAAATGGGGCGCGGCCGCGCCGGCCCGGCGGCCTTCCTCAAGGGTTTTCGCGGCATAGTCCAGTGTGACGGTTACGCCGCCTATGATGACTTGGGACCGGACATCACGTTTGCCGGCTGCCTGGCCCATGTGCGCCGGGGGTTTTTGGCGTTCCATGATGATGAATCATTCGTTCCCCTGGTTCCGTCACGGTTTCCGGACATGACGGACAAGATGAGAGCCCAAATTGAGATCGGAGTGTCAAATCTGACGGCGCAAATTCAGGGGGCGATCGGCCAGACTCCAACGGCGCAGCCAGCGGCTGCGACGCAATGAGGGGTTGCAATTCCTAACCGTTGGGCTATTGTTACTACGGACTGAGAATTCTCGGTTGGTGGGTGTTTCTTGGCGCAAGCCGGGAGATGCCCATTTTGTTTTATGGGAACACCTTCCAACCGCTGATGTCACCCTGATGATAAATGCGCGTTCGGGCAATTTCAAACGCCCGGTTGGTTTTTCCCGGATTGAGAATATGCCGGGCGCACGGATGGGCGCACAAATCGGCAAGCTGCACCCCCAGGATGTTGTTTTTCTTTGAATGAAAACTTAGCGAGCAATCCAGTTGCTGAAATTGTTTGGCAGGCACATTGGCTGTACCCTGGGTCATCAAGCGGGAAAACACCTGTTCCAGCAGGTTGTCCTCGCGATGGCCGCGAGCTTCGGCCACGATGTCCGGCTTGAATCCCGCCAGTTCAAGCCAACGCCCCGTAAGGCGGATTTTTGGCTTGATACCCCCCTTCCATGCATCACCGTCCGCCTCAATTTTCAAGGTGCGAACGGGCGACTCTATCGCCCTCATGCCATCACCTCAGCCGGTTTGGCCGGAGCGGGGGTTTTGGGAATGATGTCGTCTGCCTGATTCTCCGGGGTGTGGCCGAGGATGAAGTCCGCTGCCTTCTGCGCCTGCGCTGCTGCGTAAACGACGAGAGTCTTGTCCTCCTTCAACTGTTTCAACCAGCCTTCAAGATAGGCAGCCGAACTGTTGATCGTCCGGTCCACGATGCCGGCGTAGCCGCACAGAAACGCACTGCCCATTTCGGCGATCAATTCTTCCCTGCCGTAAGGATCGGAACCATAGCCGTTCTGGTCCATGATGCTGGCGCGTTTCAACCGCTTCTCGTGCCCGGTCGCGTGCACCAGTTCATGAAACAATGTGGCGTGATAATGATCCTCCGTCTCAAACCGGTTGCCGTCCGGCATGCCGATGGAATCATTGACCGGCGAATAATAGGCAGCCGCCATGCCGTGCTTGATGACAGGCCGCTGCGGCATGTTCGCCACGATTTCCGCCGGCAAGGTCTGAATGAATGCCGAATCGTCCGCCGGAGGAGTCTTCTTCAAGCCCGTGCACTGCGCCACATTGAAGACTTGGTACAAGCGCAGGAATGGAATCTTCCGGTCCTCACCTGACTCCTTGTCCTTCACTTTCATTGGTTTCCAGAACACGACCGGGCAGGATTTTTCGCCCGGCTTGATCTGACCGCCCATGGCATTGGCCTGCCGCAGCGTGAGCCAGTTCGGCGATTCATAGCTCATCGCCATGAGCAGGAACACGTTGATGCCCCGGTACGGCTTTTGGGTGATGAGGTTACGCGGCAGCCCTGTCTGGACGTGCCATGGTTTGTGCCAGGGCACGGTGCCCTGCGACAGCAGCGTCACGATCGTTCGGTGATACGGTCATACGATTTGTTATTCATAATTTCTCCTATGGTGTTTTTGTTTGTGAATGAACCCTTTGAACCCAAGATGAAGCGTATAACCAGATGACATTTCCGGGGAGACGTGTGAACTTGCCAAAACCAGCAAATTAAAAAGCCGGCCACACAAGTGTGTGTGACCGGCTGGATTGGCGCTTACTCGGCCTTAAACTTCAGTTGCGACACCAGGCATTCGCCCGGCTCAACGTCATCACGCGCCCCCAAGTAAACCGGTTGATACAGGGCAAGGCTGTCCCGGTAAGCGTAGAGATAACGCACCTCAACAACATCGCCAGCTCTTGGTATCTGATGATTGGCCGGAATGGTGACATTACCACAGGACACCAAGCTGCGGCCTTGCATCAGACTCACCTCCACGCTGCGCTGGGTGTTGATCTTGGCAACCACCGCCGACACCGTGGCGACAAACTTGAACTTCAATTGCGGTCCCCCACTATTGGGCTTGCCCGGCACATACGGCGCATCCAACCGCTTGAACACAATGCCTTCGCGATTTTCCCGTCGCAGGCGCTGCCACAGTTCAGTCTTCTCCTTGGTGCTGAACGCCGTTTCGACCATCCTGATGTGTTGGTAGTCCGAACGGCTCGCCGGTCAGTAATCGTCCGGCATCAATACGGTGGTGGCGTTATGTTGAGTCTTCAAAAATGTTGAGTTGCGATGGATTCCCCCAGTTCCCCAATGCTTCGGCGTTGGGGAACTTAACATTTTTGAAGACTCAACATAAGGTCAGCTTCGGTGATGATCCAGAACGTGACGTCACTGGCGGAGCGATAGACCGAGAGCAAACGCAATCCCGCGTGCAAGGCGGTATCGTTTTCTTTCCAGTCTTCTTCGCCCAGATCACCCCAATCGCCGACCTGATGCCGCTGCAAACCACGTTGAGTGTCAGCGGGCGTCAGTTGGTCGAGCGCGTTTGGCGTGATGACGACGTTGCCCACTGGAAACGAAACAGTTTGAACAGACATGATGAATCTCCTTTGGTTGATGGTTGAATTGACCCCTGTGAACCCACGATGAAGCGTAAGACCAAGGAGCGTTTCATACGAGACGTGTGGACTTGCCGGAAGCGGCAATAAAAAACACCCTGAAGCAGACCTATTACGGCAAATTCTAAACTTGATATTTGGCAATATGATTGCAATATTTCAACCATGATTGTCCGCAAGCATTATTTTGACCGGGTTAAAAAAGCCTTGGGACGTAATCCCGTGGTCGCCCTGCTGGGGCCGCGTCAATGCGGCAAGACCACGCTGGCCCGGCAGATGATTCCCGCCGGTCACCCGCAATATTTTGACCTGGAAGATCCGGTGGTGGCCCGCCTCATGGAAAATCCCATGACCGCGTTGAAAGGGTTGCGGGGACTGGTGGTGATTGATGAAGCGCAACGTCAGCCCGGCTTGTTCCCCGTGTTGCGGGTGCTGGCCGACCGGGCGGATCAACCGGCCACGTTCCTGATTCTTGGCAGCGCCTCGCCGGAACTTTCGCGACAGGCCGCCGAGTCCTTGGCGGGCCGCGTGGAAATCATCGAAATGCGCGGCTTTGACCTCAATGAACTGCCGTCCGGGGCACAAGATAAACTCTGGCAGCGAGGCGGGTTTCCGCGTTCCTATCTGGCCGCTGATGAAGAGAGCAGCGTGGACTGGCGCAAGAATTTCATCCGCACGTTTCTGGAACGCGATCTGGCAGCCTTGGGCTTCGGCCTTTCGCCGGCGCTGATGGGCCGGTTTTGGACCATGCTCGCCCATTACCATGCGCAGCTTTGGAACGGCAGCGAAATTGCCGCCTCGCTGGGAATCGCCCCCAACACGGCCCGCGCCTATCTTGATGCCTTGGAGCAAACCTACATGATTCGCCGGCTGTTGCCTTGGCAGGCCAATCTGGGCAAGCGGCTCGTCAAAACACCAAAAATTTATTTCCGCGACTCCGGCCTGTTCCATACGCTGTGCGGCATTCCGTCGTCCGCCGAATTGTTGACCAACCCCAAACTTGGCGCGTCGTGGGAGGGATTTGCCCTGGAAGAAATCATTCAAGCACTGCAACCCGACCAAACTTGGTTCTACGCCGTCCACAGCGGATCCGAACTCGACCTGCTGATGGAGATTGGCGGCAAACGCATCGGGGTGGAATTCAAACGGGCGGATGCGCCCACCGCCACCCGCTCGATGCATCTGGCGATCACCGACCTCGACTTGGATGAACTGTGGGTGGTTTATCCGGGCTCCCGTGTTTATGCCTTGGACGACCGGATCAAAGTTCGTCCGCTCGCCGATTGCATTCTTCCCCGGAAAACTTCCGGTCGTCTCAAGTAAACCATAGGCGCAAATAAAAAAGGCGACTCAAAGAACCGCCTGTGAACTAACCCCGCGCCTTGCGGTTAAGAACGGTGACTTCGGAATCCGGTGAAACGTAAAACAACTTGGGCGGCGGCTGAAAACGAACGGGCTTGTCGAAGCGGGTTTTGAAATCCCGCACCGGCCGGTTCATGATGACGACCGCCGAACTGTAATTCACGCGGATGACACGGCATAACCGGTCCTCGAAACGGAAAATATCCCCGGCGCGCAGCTTGAATGGATACTTCACCAGTTGCCAGCTGATGCCAAACTCGGCCTGATTCGGGTCGTGGCTGTTGTGCTTCTTGTCGGGTGGCGGCTTTGTTTTCATACGCCGCAATCCTCCATCGCGTCAACCATCGCATCTTCGTCGTCGCCCAAAATCTCGACGATGCCGGCCTTGAGCGCGGCCTTGTCCGGGTCTGCCACATGATGCGACTTCTGGAACCAGTTGAATCGGAAGGCCAGGGATGGCGACTATGCGCTTTTGGAAAATGTGGCAACATACACCAGTTCAAGTGTGAAAGCTTATATGATTGTTAGGCGCATTTTCCTTTTTGATCTTCATCCGGTGCCCGCTTCATAAAAATGACACGGGTGACTTCTTTTAATGGTGTGATTGAACCTTTGTGGTTCGCGGCGATGTCGGTTGCTGCTGTTGAATGGTTCACGGCTTTGTAGTCGCCGACATATTCCCATTCGTTGACACGGCGCTTGATGAAGATGGGGACGGGATAATTCTGCTCGCAAAATTGTTTGGCTTCTCGCTCAATGACTTTGCCGGTGCCGGGGATGACGATGTCCGGGGCTTCGGGATTATGTTCTAGGGTAAAACATCCGCAAACGACACTTTTGTTTTCGGTCGGAAGATACTCAACTTCGCTGCCGCCAAGTGCGGCGCTGATTTCCTTGCGGGAATATTTTTTTCCGATGGTAAAATTCGGTGCGTAATCCCAAGTGATGATGGCCTTCCCATTCCTGCCCTTTGACCCGGTAATGCGGGCGCGTGATTTCCCGCAACCTGGACAGGTGCGCTCGTTTTTTAGAAAACTGCTCACGATGTAAACCTTGCCGCACGCCGGACATTCCAAGGCGGCATTATTGCCAAGCCAATCTTCCTTTTGGCCTAGCTGCTGGCAATCCAGTTCTTTAGTTTTCATTTTTCCCGCCGCTTATTTCAGTCAGTTCGCAGCGGCGTTCGCCCGCTGCTGACAGTCGTTTACGGCCTTGATAAATCCGTTTGGAACACCCATGAGACGATCCACGAAACGCATGAACGCGGGACAGACATCCCACTCCTTAAAACAATTTCTGGCGGCATTGCGGAAGATTTCTGGAACGTCCTGATGTTTGACCATTGAAACATCATTTCTTCCAAAAATGTTTTCCAGCCGTTGTTCGGGGTTGGAATCTTCTTCGGGTCTTGGGGTTTTTGGAACATTGATGTGCCGAGGCTGGTGGGTTTTTAACCGCGCTTTCAACCGCTCTTTGATTGCGTTTTTGTCGGCTAATGCCCACACCTCAACCTCTTGGGTGACACAAACCAAAACCACCTGTTCTTTGGTCAACCCGGCGGCTTTCAAATCTTTCCGAAGTTTTGCCGCCTCCGTGCGACAGTCACCCTGTCGCCATTTTTTCTTGGTTTCACCCCAACTGGCTTCGAGGGGATGCCAATCCCAAAGGATAAAAACTTTGGCACAACCCTGTTTAATCAATTTGGCTGCGTCCGTTACGGCATTGGCGAGCAAGATGCCTTTGTTAATCTTGGGTAAAACGATGTGCTTGTCCTTGGGGCGGAAGCATCGCATCATCTCGTTCATCAAAACTTCCTCCGGCCCCTGCTGCGCGCATTCCACAATAAATCCGATGGTCATAGCAGTTGGCGGAAAAGGCCGGTGGTGAGCATCTGGCCGGTGGTGAATGATTCCGCCCACTCTTTGACTTGTTTGGAATCAGTCAGACGGCGAAAACGCGGCGGTTTGTCGGCTGGCCGATCAACGAAAATAATGTGCTTAAGCAAGACCATGTCGAGCAACTGCGGCGAATGAGTGGTCAGAATCACCTGTGTCTTCCGGGTGCGGACTGCGCGGCGGATTTCGTCCATGAGCAACGCGAGAGTGCGCGGGTCGAGACTGTTTTCGATTTCCTCGACCACAAGCAGGGTTGGCGGTTCGGGATGCCGGAGAACCGCCAGAATGGCAAGGGCGCGGAGCGTGCCAGTGGACATCATCCAGCCGGGAATCGGGCTGGATTCTCGTCCCTTTCCTATGCTCAACGAGCGGTCGTTCAATGCGAGATAAAGCGTTTTTTCAACCAATGAGGCCGCCTGCGAACGAATGTCGGAAACATACGGCAGGATGGTTTTCATCGCCTCCTGAATGGCCTCGAAGGCGCTCAAATCCAGCTTGCGAATTTCATCAAGAAATTCGGCCAGATTTTCGCCGGTGGATGAGAGAACCACGCGCCCGGCGGTTTTGCTACGCGGCACGGGCGGCATGATGCGCTCCGGCACGAGATGCAAGAATTGCCAGCGGGTCGTCAGATCGGTCTGGCTCATGTAAGGCCGATCCCGGAGGTTAGCCGCGTATTTGGTTCCCATGGAAGGAAACCCAGGGTCTATTTGTTTCGCTATTTCCAGCGCCGAACCACCGGCTGATTTGATGGCTTCGGGATGAAGCCATTTTATTGTTTTCCCGCCCGGCGGATGCCAGACATCCCGCCAGATGCGGATGGTGTCGTGATTTTGGGATGGCTGCAAATCCGTGTGACTGCGAAAAATTTTCCCCTCTGATCGGCCGGCGATTTCAAAACTCATGGCCCACTTGCGCGCCCCGCGCTCGCGGCAAATTTCGGGCGTGATTGCATCGTGGTGGCAGGCGTGTTCCACGCCACGCCACATTTGCATCGCAGCGTCCAAGCCTTGCTCCGCCATTACCTTAAAGGTTTGCAAGCCCTCGACCAGACTGCTCTTGCCGCTGCCGTTCGCGCCGATGAGCACGGTCAACGGGGTAAGGTAAATAGAACGGCTGTCACGAATTGATTTAAAATTCGTGATCCGAACTGAATAAAGCCGTTCGTGCATATCGTGGCGACAGTGTAAACGAATCGAAATTATTTGATAAGCCCCATTTACACTTCCAACCAAAAGATGTGTTTCATGAGTTTTATGTTATTTTTTTGCCGTTTGCAGCCCCCAAAACTTCGGGCCACTGATGGGGCGTGTCTCGTCGCGCACGACGTGTCTGGCGGCGGCGGTCAACGAATCAAACACCGTCTCGCCGATTTTGAATTGCAGTCCTTTCGGGCCTTTTATGACAGCGAGATTGTAAAGCCGTCCGTAAAAATTTCGTTCAATTACCATGCCCGCGCGCAAACCGTAGTCATTTGTTTTTTTCTTCATCACAACTATGATTTTTTTACTAGGTTATTCTGCACGTCGCGAAGAGCGTTGCGGGCCATGAGTTTTACATTTTCGGTCACCAACGGGAAAGTGCTGAGAACATAGGCAAACTCGTCTTCGGTCAAGCCATACAGATGAGCAATAAGACCGTCCAATTCGGAGCGCAACTTAGCGCGCTTGGTTTCGTCGGTTATGCCCTTCACAGCGGAAAGTGGAAGTTTAAGTGCAGTGCTAACTTCTTTGGCGAGCGTATCAAATTCCGGCGTAGTGCAAATCAACTGCGCTGCTCGCTGCGCAATTGGAGCGAACCAACTGTCTGATGCCGTCAAGCGTGGAACGGGCAGTTGGTAGATGTAAAACATGTTGATGTTCTGTGAAACTTTTTGCCTTATAAAAGCATCGAGAACAAAGCTGTTTAGAAATGACGCCACAACCAAAGATTCCGAACCAGACAAGCAATTATCACGCGAAACCAACACTGAATTCCCGCAAAAAACATTAGGAGGAATGACGCTTGTTACCAATGTCCGTTCATTAACACTGCCCGACACCGCCCGAACTCCAAGGCGACAGGATTCGTAATCAAGTTTTTGCTTATTGTCATTTTCTTTTCCGAGAACTGCTTTGCGTGCTTCTTTTTCTGAAACCCAAAAACGCGGCTCTGCTAGTTGGTGTTCAAAATGCCAAATCATCTTTCCCTCAAACAGTGGCAACCTGCCACTGGCAGGTTCACTTTTGAAAAGATGGCTGTCATTCGTCATGTGAAACTCGGCCGTGAGATGCAGATTCCACTTGCCGGGGATTTCTTCGCCCAGCAAAGGGAACTTGAGCATCTTTTCAGCGACAGTCACGTCGAGCGGGGTTTTGAACTCCATCACTGAAATCGAATCGGGCGAGAGACGGCGGATCAATTCGACCTGCAAAGCAAGATGCTTGGTGGGCGAGTGCAGAAACGATTCAAGCTCGTCTGCCGACACGGCATCACGCGGATTGATACGAAACGCGCCGGAAAAACTTTTGGTCTTCCCGCCTTTCTCAAAGGACAACAGACAAAACTTAAAACCGTGATGCACTTCTTCAAAAATAAACCGTTCGTTCGACAGTCCAAAAATGGTGTCGGTCTGCGATTCGTTAAACAACATTTCGCGAAGCTGCTTTGTGCCCAAGTCGGTGTAGATGCCGCTGGGAATGACGATGCCGCAACGTCCGCCCGGACGCAGCAAGTTGTGGCATTGCTCCAGAAATAATTTGTAGAGGTTGGTGTCCGAACCCGCCTTCTTGCCGTCAACAATGCTAATCTGATTTTTGAACTGCGGCGCGGAACGGTAATACGCGCTCAAGTGCGGGAACTCGCTCAAGTAGGCCAGCCACTCCTTGAGGATTTCCGGGTCGCGCAATAGCCTAACCTGCTCCTTCTCGAACTCATGGACGGTCATGTTCTTTTTTGAGACGAGTTCGGAATACGGCTCAAAAAACTCCTTGGAGTTGGGCTTGAAGATTTCCCACGGCGGATTGGTGATGATGGCATCGAAACCGCCGCGTTGGCGCAACACATGGTCAAATTCGTAGCCCCAATGAAACGGATGAAGATTTTCGAGGTCGGCGAGTTTTAGCCGACGCTTGTCCGGCTTGCCCTCGGCACCTTTTTTATCGTCCCAGGTGGCCTCCTCAAATTGGATGCCGAGCGCCTGAAATTCTCGCAGGAGCATCCCGTTCAATTTGGGGTAGGCTTCGGCGTGGCACTTGTCCACGTCCGCGCGCAAGATTTCCAAACGATGATCCTGATCCAGTCCCGCGACGCTGCCCTTACGAAATGCGTGTTCCTTGAATTTGCGGACGGATTCATTTTTGCGCGCGAGCAGTTGCTCAAAGGCGCTGGCGTTCTGATGGGCGACAAAAGCTGAAGTCTTTTCCTTGGCGGTGGGCGCGGTCTTGGTTTCGACGGTAAAACCGAGATCGCTGCCATGCTGGAGGGTCATGCGGCCCTGCTCGCCCGCCACGCCGGGGCTGGAAGCGCCTTCGTCAAATTTGGCGGCGTCCACGCGCAACAAGCCGATGAGTGAATTGCCGGCAAGGATGTTGAAATCAATGTTGGGCAGCGGCTCAAGCTGTTCCACGGTCTGCGCGGACGCGACAAGGGCAAGGAACAGGCGCAGCCGGGCGATTTCCGTGGCTTCCTCCATGATGTCCACGCCAAAAATGTTATCGGTGATGATCCGCTTTTTGATGTAGTAAGCGGGCGACGAATGTTCGCGGCGGATTTCCTCGAACCACTTCGTAAGGGCCGGGTCGTGGAGAAACTCAATCTTGCCGATGACGGCAGAATAAAGATTGATGAGCGTCTTCATCGCCGCGACCAGAAAAGCGCCGGAACCGCAGGCGGGATCGAGCAGCGAAAGTTGCGGGAGAATTTTGAGCAAGCGCTGGCAAAGCGCCGCGTCCAGATTCAGCAGGAGGTCGGAGATGGAAGCAAAGCGGCGTGTCTCGCCGGGTTCGGCGTGGACGCGTTCCAGCACGAGCTTGTAAATGGTCTGCTCGCACAGGTATTCGGTGATTTCCGGCCGCGTGTAGTAAGCGCCGAAGGCTTTTTGATTGATGTATTTCTCGAAAATGTAGCCGAGCACGTCGGGGCTGATTTCATTGTCGTCACCGCCGGGCGTGTCGTTGAGATTCCAGGAGTAGCGCTCGAACAGGGCGAATAGATTGGCGAATGCCTCGTCGCGAACGTGGATGGAATCGTAATCGTTCTCGATGCGATGCGGCAGGAATAGCCCGCCGTTGAGGTATTTGATTTTGCCGAGCAACTTGTCGGTCTTTTCGCCGCGAGGTTCGGGCCGGGCAAACCCTTCAAAGAACAAGACTTTGAGAAATTTTTCGTAGAACCTGTCTTTGCCCGATTTCTGAATGGCCGCGAGTTTGTTTTGCAGGTAGCGGTCATCGCCATCATCCAGAAAAAATTTACGCTGGAGGAAATAGATGAACATGAGGCGGTTCATCAACACGGACGCATACCACCGCTGGTCATGTTCATCGTCAATACCCTGAATGTATTTCAGGAAGGCGATGCGCTCCTCGTCGAACTCGCGGAAAAATTTCTTGGTGACGCGCTCAACATCCAAGGCAGTTTTGAGGCGATTGGCGACTTCCGTGACAGGGATGTTGCCCTCGGCGTCGAGGTCGCTGATGTCCACGACCATTGCGGCCAGTTTGCTCAAAAACAGGTCGCCGGGCTGGCCTTTGACGTAAAGATGGTCTCGGGCAAAGGTCTTGCTCCCCTCCCGCTTGACCCAATACCAGAGGCTTTGGGTGCGATCTTTGTCGAGAAAGATGAGAAGATTTTCGACGTGTTCCTCGCTGACTTGCTTTTGGATGCCCGCGCGGGTCTTGGCGTCGGGGATTCCGTTGCCGGTGGTAACTTCAAAAGCGACGACGCCGGAAAGTTGGGCAATCGGCGTGCGCGTGTATGCCGCCTCTTTGACCTGGGCTTTGACCGGGTTGCGTGACTTGGGATTTGACCAGCCAAGTTCGTCAATGAACAAACGTGCGAAATCGAAATTCTGAAGACGTTCGCGGGTGGTAGTGATGTTTAGGGACATGGCTCAAGTTTTTTTGATGCCAAGCGAGCAAATGATGCGCGGCTCGCGAGCATCGGTGTCGTCCTCGTGAACGCAAAGCCGGTCTTCTTCATGGAGCGCGAGAACGAGGTCGGCCAATTTTTCGTTGGCAATGCCGGTGCGAAGTTCTCGGCTCAAAGTTTCGCGGGCGGCTTCCTGCAAAGGCCGTGAGAAAATGGATTCAATGGCGCGGTGAAGTGGCTTGATGTCGAATAGAGTGCCGCGCATGGACTCGGCATAATCTTTAAGCCGCTCATACACGCGACGGCGGGCGCTGGATGGTCTGCCTAATGCGCCGCCTTCGGAGCGTTGTTCGGCGGCAACCAACTCAACGCCGGTGCGGACAAGTTCGTGATGCTTTTCCAGCCGGGGCAAGCCGGGCGTTTCCGGTTCGCACGCGGCGGCACGAAGAATTTCATGCTGGGATTCCGTGACGGTGCGGCCTTCTTCGTCCACCCATGCCAGCGCGTCGTTGTCGTCGGCGGTGCGGACATAAACCATGACGCCGGTGGCGGCGGTTTTGCCGGGCGCAACTGGCACGGCGGAAACCGGCTTGGTGGCAAAAATGACGTTGGGAAGGTCGGGGATGGTTTTTTTCAGCGCCGGGTTGCGGTCAATGGCATTTTTCCAAACCTGATACGCCTGCGACGCAAGATCAACTTCGTTGTCGTCGGGGTCGTCGAGGATGCCTGATTTTTCCGTGAACAAATCAAGGATGCTGGGGTCGTGCTTTTCATCCTCGAAAAAGGTTTCATCCGTGCCGACAACCTCGGCGTTTTCCTGCAACCGCTGCCGCACGCGGGAGCGCAGGCGGATGAGTTTTTCGACGCCATCGGCGGGCAAAAACGAGTAGCAAAGAATTTCCTCGGATTTCTGGCCGATACGATCCACACGCCCGGCGCGCTGGATGAGGCGGATGATTGCCCACGGCAAATCGTAGTTCACGACAATGGCCGCGTCCTGAAGGTTCTGGCCTTCGCTCAAAACATCGGTGGCAACCAGCACTCGCAATTCTTCCGCTGCTGAAATTTTCTCGCGACAGCGGTTGCTGTTAGGGCTGAACCGACGGGCGTAGGCCGACGGGTCATCATTGTCTCCGGTGACGGCGGCAAGTTCCTTGACGCCACGTTTTTTTAGCTCCGTGTTCAAATAGTCCACGGTGTCGGCGAACTGGCTGAAGATCAGAATTTTTTCCTTCGGGTGTTTTTTGCCGATGAGTTTGAAAAGTTCGGCGAGCTTGGCGTCGGTGTCGGGCTGCCAAGCGCCGGAAAGATTCAAAATGGAAAAGAGCCGGTCAATGTCATGCTGTAAATGTTTGGCAAGGTCTTCGACAAAAAGGCCGGGGCGCAACCAATCGAAGCGGTTGCGGTAGTGGTCATGCAGAAATTTATAGCCGCTGACGGCCTGCTTGCGGAAATCGTCCAGCGATTTACACCCCTCAAGATTAAGCGAGTGGTTCCGATGATCCGTGCCGCCGTCAAAGAAATCCCCCGGCGTGGTTGTGCTGTCGTCGTCCGCGTCGTCGCCGCGTGTGTCAAACAACGCGGCGTCCTGCGTGCCGATGGGCAAAGGTTGGCCGGATTCTATGGCGTGCAAATACAAATAATTGCGGAGAATATGCCGCTGGACAGATTGCAGAAAAGCCGAGCCGCTACTTTCAAGCCGCTTGAAAAGATTCGTGCGGCAAAAACCAATGAGCCGCTTGCCAGCACGGGACAGGTTTTTCATCAACTCCGCCTCGTCATTCGTCGGCGGCACGTCGAGCGTGGCTTTAAGGTAGTTGGCGAGTCCGTAACGCGGTAAATGCAACACGCGGACAGTGTCCACTACCTGTTCGCAATAAAGCCGGGCGTATTGATCGTCCGGGTCTTTATCGCGGATGCGGAAAGCGAGCGTGCGCGGGCGGCGCTTCGGAAAATAGAATTTCGTGCCGTCCTCAAGCAGCAAGAACGAACGGCCTTGCGCGGGCTTGGGTTCGTTGCAAATCGGGCAGTTTGTCTGCCGCGCCAAAATGGGACTGCCGCACTTGGGGCAATCAGTTGTGGCGTAGTTTTTCTGAATGAATGAGCGCGTTCGACGAACCATGAAAAGGCGCATGAGTTCGCGCCAATCGTCGGCGTGTTCGCTTTTCTCAAATGCAGCGAGACAATTCACGGCGCATTGGTGGCGCTTCGTGAATTCTTCCACTCGGTTGTCGCATTCTTTGCGGATGTATTCTTCCGGGCGCAAGCCAAGCGCCTGGTCAGCATCTAGGAAAAGGCGAATTTGGTTCGCCAAGTCGAGATATGCTTTGTTGTAAGGCGTGGCTGAAAGCAGGATGCAACGCGAGTCGTTGCGCTGAATGTAGTCGCGGACAACGGAATAAGTCTTGCCCTCGCGGTTGCGAAGATTATGGCTTTCATCGAGCAACACGATCCGGTAGCGACGCAATTCCGGCAGGTTGTTCCGAGCCTGCGAAAGCGGGATGATTTTGGCAAGCAAGCGGAAGCGTGCGGCGTAGTCTTCCCACATTCCGACAAGATTCTTCGGGCAAATGATGAGCGTTTCGAGCGAGTGCGGCGGGTCTTGGAACACGCGGGCAAGCGCGGTCGCCATGAGGGTTTTGCCCAAGCCGACAACATCGCCGATGATTACGCCGCCGCGCTTCTCAAGGTGGCGCGCGGCAATTTTTACAGCGGCGGCTTGAAAGTCGAAAAGTGTGTTTCGGAAATCCGGCGGGATGGAAAATTCTGACAGCCCGGCGCGGGCTTCCTCGGCCAAGTGGTAGGCCATTTTGACGTAAATCAGATATGGGGCGACAAGGTCTGGCCGCGCCCAACTTTCTTCGATCACCTGAATCAACTCGCTGGTGATGTCGAGGCACCAGCGGTCGCCCCAACGATCCTCAAACCATTTGGAAAGTTTGGCGGTCGCGTCGTGGTCAAGAACATCCACGTTCAATTCGCCCTGATGGGACAGGCCGGAAAAAGTGAGATTGCTACTGCCGACATATCCGACGCGCGGATTGTTAAAATCATTGCGGAAGCAGAGATAAAGTTTGGCGTGAAGCGTGTGGCGAAGAAACAACTTTACCGCCAGCTTGCCGGATTTAAGTTGGGCTGCAAGGCGGCGCAAGCCTGTCTCGTCGGTGTCGGATGGCGTGCCAAAGGCAAGCTGGTTGCGAAATTCCTCGGCGAGCTTGCGTTTTAGGCGAACGGAAGTCTGATTGTCCATCTGCTCGTCTTTGCGGACGAGACTCAAGCACTGGCGCAATTCGTCCTGCGGTAGCCGCTGCATACCGACAAGCAAACGGCACTGGTGATCCGCGCCGCCGGACCAGTTTTCGACGTAAGAATCTATCTGTTTCCAACCGCGCAGATTGAAATAGCCGACACAGAAATCGGCGCGTTCTGAAACCAGCAATGTCTGCTCAAGTGCCGGAAGCAGTTCGGTGTCAATGTTGTCGAAAATGCGCGGCATTGTTCGCCTTGAGTTTTATGTGATTGGGGCGCGGGGTGCAAGCGGGAAAGATTCGTTGCGGCCTTCGTAAGGGCTGGAAGTCCATACGGGGCGGTGCAACCGCCCGTGGAAGCGGGGTGGCAATGGCTTTGATGCGGCATAGTGATCGGAGGCTGACTGACAAGATTTATACGGATGAAAACTTGCTTGGTACCTGGGCGGCTTTTGATTGTCTTCCCAGTTACGGAGAGCAAGCATTACAAATAGCCTCACAGATTTTAGGCGCGAATGGTCACAGTCGGTCACGGGTTGTCACAACAGGTGGCGGGGTGAAAGCTGATAAATCCATTGAAACCATTGGTCAAAGTCACGTTCTGACATTAGCTGGCACAATGGGTCACGAAATGGAAAATGGCGGGAGTGGCGGGGCTCGAACCCGTAACCTCTGCCGTGACAGGGCAGCGCTCTAACCAATTGAGCTACACCCCCGCTATGGGGGACAACCAAACTAAAAAAAGAACGGCTCAACGTCAAGTTTTGTCGGGAAATTTGTTGGTTGGCCGGGCGGAGCACGGGGGGTGAGTGACTTCATTTTTTGGGCCAGTTAATGTGTTAGTCTGGGACGCCAGAAAGGACCAGACGAATGAAAGGCAAACGATACACGACGGAAGCCAAGATTCGAATATTGCGGGAAGCGG